>Ga0315914_1001159_pt1 | contig 38271 bp, 18 predicted proteins | sample MpolenodulesMG_FD_203920 | JGI IMG/M metagenome (GOLD analysis project Ga0315914, IMG submission 203920) | Medicago polymorpha root nodule microbial communities from Los Angeles, California, United States - elongated nodules | ecosystem: Host-associated > Plants > Roots > Nodule | place: USA...
GTTGATAACAATTTTTTTTTAATCTTCAATTATTTTTTGACAAAAAAATAATTTTCAAATAATTGAATATACTACTTCTCACACAACGTTACTATATTAGTTTGACTTAAATGTAGTTTTTCTCTTTTATGTTTTAAAACGTTGCAATTTTGTCTCCTATAAAAAAAACATAAAAAACTTAACCCATAACTTTACCCCCTTATGCTAAAAACTCAATTTTGACTCGGTCAATGTAATTTTCCTTTTAGTGGTATCAGAGCCACTTATAAAATTATGACTCGGTTATGATGTTATTGCAATTTTAATATGATTTTGAATCACTATTATAGTAATAAGTATTAATTAAAATTGGTTGATCGATCTCATATATGTGATATATGATTCTGATGCAACATCAGTAAATGTGATATAGTGATTATAACATTTGTTCAATTGTTTTAAAGAGAATGGTGTGAATTTGGATGATCGACGTCTTTGAGTTTCGAAATTTGATATAGGCGAAGCATCAACGATTCGATTTCATACTGAACGAACAATACTTGCAACTATTGATGTTTGATCGTGGTATTAGAGTTCATAACAATGCAGGAGTTGTATTGTTATGAAAACGTGATGCAGCTAGGGTTTGCGAAATCATCATATCAAAAGTTGATGTCATTAGTGTTTCATAACGACGCTGATTCTTAATGTTTAATTAATTAATTAATTCAATCGGAAGAATTTAATAATAATAATTTTGTGTCTATTATTATTAAATAGCAAGATGAATGATTATGGCATTAGTCTTTTATTTTGTTTTGCTTTGGGATTGTGAAAATATGACCTGTGTGTCGTGTCTCTCTCTCATATCTCTATATGTAATTCTTTTCTCATCTCACTCTATCGTATGTAAAACGAGTATACTTTATGTAATATAATAATTAAGAAGTGAACAAGACAAGGAGGACAACCATGAAGATCTAGCTTAGAGAAGTATAGATCATTCTTAGGTAAGCTTAGGTTCTTTATGTGCATGTTTGAGAACCGATTGTATGTGATATATAAGCCGTAGTGAGGTGAGATCATACTAATAAAAATCCTTCATAGATAATATATTAAGTTAAAGGCTTTCCTAAAGGATAACATCCTTCAAGACTAATATCAAAATTTGTGGGTTCACCTTTGCGAAGTGTTTTTTCAATATTAGTAAGTTGCGATGAGGTGCTTTCATTTACCATGTTATTATTGTTTTGGGTCTAATTTAACTAAATTGATTTTAATGAGATTAAAAATATTTAGAAGCAATATTTAGAAACATCTATATGATAGATTATAGTAAGGAGTTACTCACCCTAACGATATGAAAGTTGGATAAGATACAATTGAAAAAAGTTCCTACCTAAATAACTTGTTTTGGGGATCATCCCCCGCTGACTCAAAACTAGGTGAAATATAGAAAATCTTCCAACGGGATTTTTCGTATCAGATGTTGAAGGTCATTTAATTTGAGTAAAATAGTGGGAGCTAACTAAAGGCCTAATTAAATATGTTTTATCTAGAGCTCGTTTGTTACAGATTAAAATAAAAGTGATTTTGGGATAAAATAATTTAGAGATTTTATGAAAAATCAAAATCTATTTTGCGTTTGTTTACTATAGTAAAAATCACTTTTTTTAAAACAAATAATTTAGTTTGGTTAGATACAACTATATAAAAGAGATTATTTGTTACAAAATTAGTTCAATATTTTACACCATATTTTCTCTCTCCTTTTAAAAAAAAATATTTTTTGAGAAGCTGTTATATTCTGATTTTTTTAAAAAAGTTGCAACAAACGGATGCAATACTCTTAAAGTAATTATTTTGTTATAAAAAGTGATTTTTTTCTTAAAAAAAGCTATAACAAACGGGCTCTTAATTGATAGTTATATCTTTACATTTTAAAATGTAGATAACCATGACAAACAACACTTCAAATAGCATTATGCACGTGCAACAAAAAAAAATAGCATTCTGCAAGCAATTCTTGACAAATAAAAATTGTATGAGAGAAATTTTCTTGATTGGGATCACAATTTGACGATTGTCCTTATGCATGAAAGACATGTATGTCCTAGAGGAAGCTCCCAGGAATGCTCATAGGGCTGAAAGAGATGCTCTCATTGGCTTGAGAGAGTCATACCGTTAGGAGGTCATAATCATATCACTTTTATTTTGTATAATCGTTGTGCATGTTTGAATGATTGGAGTGCAAATATATATGATATATAAGTTGTGGTAAGGTGAGATCAAACTTAATAAATATCCTTCAATTTGGTATATTAAGTTTAATGCTTTACTAATATTGAATGTGTGGGTTTGCCTCCGTGAAGCACATGTTCTATACTAGTAAGTTGCGGTGCAGTAATCTAATTTACCCAAGTGTTATTCTTTTTAGTTTAATTTAACTAAATTAATTTTAATAAGATTAGAATAAATTTAGAATCAATAATTGGGAAATGTCTATATGATAGATTTGAGTAAGAGTTACTCACCCAATTGATTTGAAAGTTGTATAGGATACAATTGGAAATGTTCCTACCTAAATAACTGAGTTTTGAGGGATCATCCCCCGCTGACTCAAAACAAGGTGAAATAAGGATTTCAACCCACTAGAAAATCTTCCAACGGGATTTTCCGAATCAGATATTTGAATGACATTTGATTTTGAGTAAAATAGTGGGAGCATATTTAATTAAAGGCAAAATTAAATATGTTATTTTCATGATACTTATTTTGTATATTTTAAAATTGTAGATGGCATCAAACAACATTTTGCGATCACTCATTGAGAAAGAAAAATTGTATGAAACTAACTTTTTAGACTGACATCGAAACATGAGGATTGTGCTCACACATGAGAAAAAGTTGTATGTGCTTGATGAACCTATTCCTGAGGAGCCACCTGCTGGAGCTCCTCAGAGAGATGCTTATAATAAGCATCTCAATGACTTGGTGGAAGTCTCTCGCATCATGCTAACAACCATGACTCCCGAGCTGCAGAAACAACACGAGGGTATGACTGCATTCGATATGATCGATCACCTTAAGACTCTTTATGAAGAGCAGGCTAGACATGAAAGGTTTGATGTCCTCAAGGCCCTTTTCTCAACCAAGCTGTCGGAAGGAAGTCTTGCATGACCTCACGTACTCAAGATGATTAGGCATGTTGAGAACCTAATGCGGTCGGGTTTACCCCTTGAGCGGGAACTTGGTGTTGATCTTATCCTGCAATCGTTGCCAGAAAGCTTCAGCCATTTTGTCACGAACTTCCTCATGAATGACATGGACAAAATTCTTCCACATCTTGCAGCTGTTAAGAACTGCTGAAAAGAATATGAAAGGAAAGGGCATTCTTCCACATCTTGCAGCTGTTATCCTGCAAAATTCTTCCTTTCATATTCTTTTCAGTAGTTCTTAACATAGCTGCAAGTTGTGGAAGAGTTTTGACCATGTCATTCATGAGGAAGTTCGTGACAAAATGGTTAAAACTTTCTGGCAACGATTACAAGATAAGATCAACAACAAGTTCTCGCTCAAGGGGTAAACCCAATCGTGCTAGGTTCTCAACATACCCAATCATCTTGAGTACGTGAGGTTCTACAGGACTTCTTTCCGAGAGCTTGATTGAGAAAAGGGCCTTGGAGACATCAAACCTTTCATGCCTATCCTGCTCTTCATAAAGAGTCGTAAGGTGGTCGATCATATCGAATGCAGTCATACCCTCGTAATGTTTCTGCAGCTTGGGAGTCATGGTTGCTACCAGGATGCAAGAGACTTCCACTGAGTCATTGAGATTCTTATTATAAGCATCTCTCTGAGGAGCTTCAGCAGGTGGCTCCTCAGGAATAGGTTCATCAAGCGCATACAACTTTTTTTCATGTGTGAGGACAATCCTCATGTTTCGGTGCCAGTCTAAAAAGTTAGGTTCAGACAGTTTTTCTTTCTCAATGAGTGATCGTAAAATGTTGTTTGATACGTTTGATGCCATTTACTATTTTAAAATATACAAAATAAGTATCATGAAAATAACATATTTGATTTGTCCTTTAATTAAATATACAAAATAACTATTTTACTCAAATCAAGTAAAATAGGGTTTCTCAAACGATCAGAGCCAATTACTACAGATTGTTTGCATATAATAATATCAAGATTACTAGTTTTGATCTTACGATCAGAGCCAACAAGATCTTGACTCTTTCAAAATATTAAATGTTCTTATGAAGAACAAAATCTTCATAAAGGAGTTTCTGAATTGGTACAAAATTAAGAATTTTTCAAAAGAATGAGAAAAACTATTAATATTTTGAAAGAGTAAAGATAGAAGTAAGACTTCTTATTTGCCCATATAGTTATAGAAATTTAAGTTTCTACTTCTGCATCCTAAGTGCATCATAAATATATGATATATACTTGATTATTAATCTTATATTTGTTGAAATATAGAGAGTTTTAAAGAAGCGAGACATTAATTATAAGTGATGTCCACTTACGTCTAGAATTAAAAAAAAAATCTTTTATTGACATATGGGCCAATGCTTGAACTTAAATTTAATTTGTTATGGAACCAAATAATTATTATTAAATTTCATATAAAATAGAAGCATTATTACCTAAATCTTATATTGACAATAGAAGGATTGTTTAGATGAATAATAGACAAACATTGTCCTATTATCCAAATAATGTTTTCTATACAAGTGTGCTAATCAAGTAATGGATTTGAGTTCCATGATTTTGATAAGCTGGTCTATAACATATGTGAAAAGGGTCAAATGATATTTGTACCTTTTGTATATCATTGACATCACTGTTTAGTACAAATAAGTGCAACTCACATTTCCAGACTATATGAAGATGGACTATTAGACTCATTTGATTTTATATCATTTCAAGGATGTGAGTCTCACCTTTAAAAAAATAGTTAGTATACGAGTCACCAACAAAGGTGAAAGGACACATAATCTATTTGCGTTGATATACATATGAGATGTATATGGAGCACTAAACAAATATTTGTTAGATATTTTGTTTCTCTTACTTCATACTAATTAATTTAGTAGATGAGCAAAGTATATTTGACACGATTCGAGAAATCGTTGAAATTGTTCAAAGAGTTTAACAATGAAGTAAAAGGAATAAGTTTGAAAGTATAAAGATCATATGAGTAAGTCGTGATGGTAAATGCTTGATTAATGAGTATAATGATTATTTATATCGCTTCATGTTTGACATTACTCGACCTAAAATAGTTTGGTTATAACTCAATGACTCTTTAAATTGATTAAATTATAATTAAACTTTACCCACAATGAGTTCCAATTGAGGTAGTCATAAAGACACCATATTAGATATGGAGGTAAGAGTACCTAGTTTTGAATTTATGATAATTTGAGATTATAAGGTTTATTAGGTAAACTAAACTTCAAATAAAGACACCATATTATCCATGGATTTCTTCAAGGACCAAAGATTGTTTCTTGAACACAGATGAAAGGAACATTGTAAAGGAGTTACAATGATGTTAGCTTTCATATCGGTGTACAGTATATCCAGATCGCAATCTCGAATAAATGTTATACTTGGATATCAACTATGAAATTTGTAAAAGTACAAACTTCAGATAGTTGTTGTTTCTATTACAAATGTCAAATATATGATTTGGATTGTTTAACTCATAACTGAGTGAAATCATGTATTTCTTGCGTTACAGATTTCATTGATCCCGTCTGAGGTGAAATTGGATTAATCTTGCAAGCAATGAAAATTTGATATCACTAATGATTCAAATGTATATGTTGACACTTCAATTTTTTCCGATAGAAGATCAAAATTGAAAATTGAAAGTAATACAACCTACCAACATAGGAAAGAGTTCCTTATCTACTAGTAGAGTATCTTGTTCATAGTGTGCTTGATGCTAACACTTGACCAATAGATATTCAGTTAATATTTGATTGCCTTTTAGTGCTAGTAGGAGATTGTTGGAGTAAGCCTAATAGTCAATCTATATCGATCGAGTTTGACTTTGTATCATGATATTGATATAAATATATATTGTGAATATATAATAATAAGTCATTTCTTTATTGATTTTGTTTTGTTTCAAAATAATAAAGTCCTTGAGTTAGTCTGTTTAATGGAACATTAAGTATAACTTAATTGTGAGACCCATTAAATATAAGGACAAGTATTCATAGTCAAACTTTATTTTCAAGTGGGATATCATTAAAGGAGACTATTATGTGGATAGACTGATGATCACAACTCACAAATCATGGATAAAGAGTTATTAAGTCCTCACATATATATAAATATTAGGAGTAATATTTGTCTTGTATTGACCCACCATGAGAATACTACATAGTAAAAATTATGAAAAGTGTCATAAGATATTCTCATAGCGATAGTGGTGTATTTCACTCTTTGACATGAAACCACTATGTACCCTAGATGTTGGAGTCGAGTGCTCTAGATGTTGGAGTCGAGTGCTTTATCACCATTCAAACATTGTCTGTAACAGGATGACTATAAAGTTGGTTGATGAGTACTCTACGAATCATGTTGAGGGTCATGAGTGACCTAGATGGAATTTGCACCTCCTACCTAACAGGAGAAATGTCTAAGGACCCAATTTTGAACTAGACAAGGATGACACGGTTCATGCCTTGTGTTCAATATAAACATGAGGGCAAAATGATAATAATACACACGATCATTATCACATAAAATGTTTCGTCATATCACATGATATTCTCGTCACTTGGGTAGTAATGATGTGTTACTAGAAACCGCTAACTGTTTAAAATATTAAACATGTGATTTAATATTATTGTCAATGTTACGGGAACCTATAGGGTCACACACAAAGGACAGATAGATGAGAGAAATAAATAAGTAAGACTTATTTATAAAATAATAAATAGGACTTATAAGTAATTAAATAATTAAATATGACTTATTATTTAATTTACGAAAAATAGAGAAACGCGGTCCACCATAAGGTATAGTGTGTTTACGTACGTGAACTATGGTGCACCATAAGGTACAGTGTACATAAGTGGTTAGCTTGTTGACCACACATGTGGTTCTATAAATAGAACCCTTGTGGTGAAGTTTTAAGAGCTTACCTAATTCACAAAAGTAGTGAAACCCTAGCCACCGCTTTCTGATTCTCCGTTGGAATTGGCTAGCATCGGTCATCGTAGAAGTTCTGTTCGTGTGGACTGAGTAGATGCATCGCTACTTTGCTTTGGTCGTGATCAGAAACAATTATGCTACAAATGTTCTGCTCTTCAAAAGGTAAACACATAAATCCTTAAATTGTTTAAGTATGTATTTGAGTTGTGATTAATAATTTAATCAAAATCCGTTTCAATGATAGTTGTTCCGCTAAGAGGATTAAAATTTTGAAAAACCCCTCTTGAAATCCCTACGGTGGACTTTGAATTATAATTAGAAAAAAGTAATTAATATTGTATTGAAAAGTAAAATGAGTCAGTTATTTTAGGACAATATATTTTTACAAAAGACTCAGTTATTATAGGACGGAGGAGTATTTAGAAAAATCTAAGTTTAATGCATGAATGCTTTGGTTGTTGTTTCTTATTTTTCCCGTGTTTCTACCTTATTGACAAAGCATTGAAGAGGTATTCTTCCATGGTGACAAGACCAAATCAATAATGCTTGGACACACATATAAAAAGATTCTCCTCAAAATACTCAATCATCTTTTTTTATGAATTTTTTCTTCATTATTAAAAAATACTTCTTCATGTGTGTGTGACCAAACACTATTTCTTTGGTCTTATGACCATGTCAAAATTGGTTGATGTAATGGGTATATGGGAGAATACTTACCAAAAATACCACTCCCATCAAGAGAGCATACTCTTTGTTCACCATCTGCTAAAAATCCAAAAAAAAAATAAAAATGAAATCATTTAGAGATTTTTAAATGTACCACACAACCGAATGGCACTTGGCCTACTAACCTTATCTCAAAAAGATCATAAGAGAGCCAAAAGACTAAAGACCCATACTCAACATCAAATCTCAACCTAACCATCTAAAACCCCTCTCTCTCTCTCTCTATATATATATATATATAGATATATATATATATATATATATATATATATATATATATATATATATGTATATGTATATGTATGGTATATATCACACATGATATGCAAAATCTAAGTGTATCCATGTGTTATGAATAAATTTGAAATTAGAATTAAACATTCATAAATATTGAATCACACATTACGCTCTTTTATGGGTGAAAACTGTTTTTTTTTTGGCAAGATGTTTTTATTCTTGATGGAAAGTTGGTTGTGATAATTCAAAGTTTGTTTAAAAGATAAATAAAATTTGATCAAAGATTATTTTTGGGTATAATTTGTTCCTAGAAATATATATTTTTCCTTTACAACAACATGGGTACAATTATTTCCAGCCTCCTATTCCTATGAATAAATTTTGCAACACCGAAAATAACACATCCTTATTATCTAAAAATCTTTGATGAAACCATAGCTGTTTCTTTTGAGAAATTTTATCATATACCCCCATAGTTATACCTTCACTCCTACCAATTATTAAAATTCCAATTTTACTCTTTTTTATTTAACTTTTTACACCATGAGCTCACCCCTACACGACATTTCATATACATATTTCCCAATAACTCGTAATCATTTCCGATAACGTCTTTTTCAAAAAACTCTAAATATCTTTTTCGGTTTGTTTTTGTTTCCGGATAATTCCTACTAACATTTTCAAAATAAAAATCTGAAAAAGTAGGATAAAGATTTCCAAATACGTATACCAAAAAACATGTATATGTAGTTTTATGGTTAGTGAATTAATTCATTTACAATTTCTTTTAAATATTCCAATTTTTTTTGTACAGTTTGTGAATTATTTCTTTTAAAATTCTATTTTTTATGGTTTTTTTAATAGGTACAATTTGCGTCAATTATCTGATAAAAACCAATTATGTGTAGACACAATTGTCACCTTCACAACTACACAAAGGTTTGATACACGAGAAAATGTAGTAACCTAGGGATGTTGGAATTAGAAATAAAGTGATAGTTAACATTACTCGTTCAGATACATACAGTGAGGAAGAAGTAACAAATTAATTTTGGGTTGTGATGAGTGTGGAAGATAGAAGAAGTGTGCTTGTCCATTTAAAATTAAATCAACAACATTGAAAGATTATCTCACATGAAAAGTAGAGGTGAAATGTGGATTTCACAACCACAAGTTATATAGATTAGGTCAAGCATTTGTGGAGCATCTAACGGATGTTGATAATATAACATATAACATAATTGAAACCATATTTCAAAGGTGCTAATCTAATTATGAAAGGATAACCACACTTTTTAAAAGCATTTTGCTTTGAACTCTCAACTTGCTTGTACGATCCACCCTTGTCATAACAAAAAATTAATTTGTTACTTCCTCCTCTCTTTCAGGTCTCTGTATCTAAATTAGTAACGGTAACTATCACTTTATTTCTAATTTCAACCTCCCTACCCCGTCTGTCTACAACTTCTTGTGTATCAAACCTCTATGTAGTTTTATTTTTTTAGGGGAAACTTCTAAGTAGTTGTGAATTCGGCAATAATGTCTACACATAATTAATCTTTATCGTATAATTGAAGCACATTCGTATCTATTAAAAAAAATTAGAATTTTAAATGAATTAACTCATAGGCTGGATTTGGTTTGATATGATTTCATCTTCTTCTATTCAATTTGGTTTGATATGATTTCATCACTTCAACAAGTAATTCTTCTGTGTTTGCTCCTCTTTGTTGGCTATAATATTAGCAGGTTAAGTATATTTTCATGGTTAATTTTGTAACAAGCTTAAAACTTAGCAAGTTTTAGCTTCAAAGGATAATATTTTGAGTTTATATCATTGAGTATGCTTTTCGTTTTTTATTTGATAAATTGTCGATATTTCTTGTTGTTGCATCATGAGTTTAAGGGGAGATGTTAGATAATAAATTGTTGAACTTATGTATTAGACCCATTAGTCTAGTCCTTTAGGTTTTACTATATACTGGTTTCTAACATTTATTATGTTATGTCATTGTAAGCTTATGAAACCTTTAGTTATCTCCTTTGTTATTAGAGTTTAATTTATATACATTGTCAGTGTAACAAAGTTTAAACGTGCAAACAATAAAGTTCTGCTACATCAATTAATGAGGCATGCAAGTCAGGTATTTTTAATTCATTAAATGATATGACAACACATCATTGAATGATGTGTAAAACTTTGTTACACTGAAAATGTATATAAATCAAACCTTATTATATCTGAAACTTATATTGTCGGTTAACAAGCAATATAAAATTTCAGAGATAATAACAAAGAAGATGACTAGGGTTCAAATAATATCAATGACATAATATAATAAAAGTTTCATTTTTTTTTTTAAGAATAATAAAAGTTACATGTAAATATATAGTAAAATTTAATGGACTAAACTATAGTAACATAAAAACTGAAATGGTCAAAGAATGTAGCTCCAACTTATTAACTATCATCTCCCCTCAAACTCACGACACAACAACTAGAAGCATAGTTAGTCAAGCGAAAAAACCTACTCAATAATGTAAACCTAAACAACTACCCTTCAAGGTAAAGTTTACCAAGTTTTAAACTTGTTACAAATTAAACATGGACATAAATTAAACCAACTAATAGTATAACTGAAGTGGAGAAACCAAAGAAGATGTAACAACTGATTCAATGAAACCATATCAAACAAATCGTGACCCCTATCTTAACTCACCAAACAACTAAAAGAAATACTCTTTTTTTCTTTGAAAGAACAAAAAAAACTTGTGAACACTATTTTGACTCCCCAAACAAAGAAATTTCACAAATATTGACTCATCAAATAAACAAATTATGAATACTATCTTAACTCATCAAACAAACGAACAAATTGTTCAACACTATCTTAACTCATAAAAAAAAAAACAAATTATAAACACTATCTTCTCTCATAAAAAAACCATTATAAGCACTATCTTCACAAAGAGCCAAAATAACTACTAACCAAAATCAAATGAAGGCAAATCAAACTGAATCAAACTAACTGAATGAAACCAAACCAAAACCAAGAGAATTAAAAAACAAATCCAAACTAAAATGAACCAAACCAAATCAAAATAACAACCGAGAGAAAAGAGAACAATATAGTTTACAATAATCTGACGCCCTCTCAATATAGAAAAGAAAACTCAACCAAACACTAAATGTAATAATTATTTTTCTTTTTAAACAAATTGAACAAGAATAGTTCTAACTTATCACCAGCCATGACTGCATCACAACAAGAGATCAAGAGAATCGAGCTATAGTACCTCAAATATCAAGTATAGTTTTCACTAATCAAACAAAACAAAAATAAGTATTGACCAACGATTGCTGAGACGTAAACAAATTGCTATACTTCAAAATATGGTTTTCCTCTCTTCTAAAATACGATAGAAATTAACAACCAATATGCTTTGCAATTAAAAAAATTCAAGCCATGAGAATGAAAATAAATGCTACAATTGAATCAAACCTGATTTGCAGAGAATGAGCAGAAGCATCCGAGCATCAAAGGGATTACAAATTCACACAACAAGGAATCACGAGATCACCGAAAAAGAAGTGAAACAACATCCACAAACTTTTTGCTTTGAGAACTCAACCACAGAAATGACGACGTTGAACCATGCTTTTGAAGACGGCTAGGTTAACATAATAAAAAAATAATAATAAATTGAAAGGAAAAAAAAAAAAAAAGTTATAGGCAAATCCTTCACAAAAAAAAAAGTTATAGGCAAATATATACCAAAAACTAATGGACCACGCAATTAACCTAGAAACGCACTACCAAAAAAAAAGTCTTATCACTGCCAAAAAACAAAAATTAACCTAGATACTTATACCATCCACAGCCGAGCATCCCAAATTGGGTGCTTAAATGACTATCATGTGTCTACATCATTAACACTAATTTTCTCCAACCCAACACCTCAAAAGAAATTATTAAATAGGTCCCACAAATATTCTATATCATTATATTTCAACAAAATTTATTTAATTTAGTAAGATTTATTAAATAGGACCAACAAAAAATAGAGAGACAACTTCCATAGTCACTCTTCTCCATAGGCACACATATATTTTGCTCCACAATGGAGGTGCCTATTTAATGTGGTGTTAAATAAGTTAAGCACCCACCATTGTGGATGGTCTTAGTGAGTCAAATATCAAAATTCCAATATCATCATCATCATCATCATCATCATCATCATCATCATTATTTTATAAAAATGAACGATATTTGTTCATTTAAATTTGATAGAAGACATCATCAATACAATGTAAATTCAAAATCAGTAAAAACAAAAAGTTGAATAAGCGAACAAATTCATAACATTTAACACAAAAAAAAAGAACAAACTCAGAACATTCATGTTAATGGCATAAAACTGTAGAATAAATATGCCTACAAATATGACTATATTCAAGTCTCCAAAATACTGATGTTTTCGAATCTGCAACATTGACGACGTCAAAATCATTGATTGAATTTGCACTTAATCAAATTTAATCTTTCAACATGAAACAAATAAACACCGCATTAAAATAGAAAATAAAAAACACGCGGCACAAAGACGGAAAATCAAATTAAACAGAGTCGTGCTAAGACGACAAAATCACATATACAAACGAAAGAGAATTGAAAATATGTGAAAATCACTTATAATTTAACTAAAAGAGAAAGAAGTTTCCCTAAAAAAAAAAAAAAAACTAAGAGAAAGATTTTTTTATGGAGGGGTGACTTTGTTCAAAAGTAACCATAAATCACCCTCTTCGATAAAAAATGGTGACAACTTGTTTGAGAATAACTTATTATCTAACATAGGAATTACTAATACAAGTTATTAATGAATTTAATATTAATATCAATTTCTTCTATATAAAAAAAATCTTAGTTTTTGTGATTTAATCAATAGATTCCTGTATTTAAAGATGAAAATATTAGTTATAAAAAAAGAGATTAATTTATTCTTTCAAAAAAAGAGATTAATTTATATAGGTTGGCGGTGTAAAACGCTTTTCAATGTATCTAATAAAATTATATCAAATAGATATTTTTAGAGATATTTAGGAACTAACTTGTAAAATATTTTAAACTTTCATTGTGTCAAATTAAATCCCTAAAAATATATTTTTGGAGCCTAGCTTTGAAATATATTTTTCTAAAATTTTGTTTTGGTTTTAAATTTTCACCCTTCAAGCCCTTTAAATCATAATTCATACTTGATGCTAAGTATTTGAGCTAGCATAAGAAGGGAGGTTTGTTTCTCAGACTCACTTCAAGCCGTGCAACTGGTTACTAAAGGGAATGTTCATTTTCACCATTATGCCAACCTGTTGGATATCATTAGTAATCATATGAAGAAGGATTGAGACTTTTCTCTTCATAATATTGAACTGCATCTCTACCAACAAGTATATAATAATTATAGAAAATACTTCAAATGTGAAAAATGTAAAAACTGAGTATAGTACAATTTCATGTATTGGAACAGCAGCTCTTTTATTCATTTCATAAACTACCAATTACAAATTTTCTTATTTAATAACAATACCAAACAAAAACATATAGCAATATTATTTATTATTACACCAAGTCACCAATTAATCAATGCAAATTAAGATCAAATAAATTTTAGTAGAGGCTGCTTTATTTTGGTCACATATATACTGTATACATCTTGATCGGTTTCAAATTCTAGGCATAGCTGCACATTCCATAAACACAAGAACCTCTACTCTCACATTTGTTACCACATTTCCCACAATGCTTCTTGTTACTCCTAGGATTCACACATTTACCTTCACAACATATCTTTGGAAAGCTACATTTCTTTCCACACCTCCCACAGTTAAACATGTCTATGGTAAAGTTGACACATTTGTTGTTGCAACAATCAGGGCCTGCGCTACCTTTGGTATGGCAAATCTTGGGATATTTGTCACATGTGAGAGAGATTCTATATTGTTTGCGGTTGAGGAAGTGGCTTGTTCCTTGAAGAGAAGAGTTTGGTTCTTCGTTTTTAGAAGATGTTGCTGATGATAGTGTAATGACCAAAGCCATAATTAGAAAGGTAACAAGGAAAAGGGTCTTCATGTACTTCATTTTTGTGTGTTTTGTATTTGCTAGGAATGGTAAAGGAAATTGAAGTTGGATTTGAAGTTTTGGCAACTAATGGGGTGGATGTTTTTGATTGAGAGAAGAATTAAAGATGATCGATATTTATAGGAGATCAAGTCCAAGGAGTTTGGTCATTCAATATTGTAGATTAGATTGCATGCATGAAGTAATATCATAGTTAGTGGGGTGGCCTAAATCAGCGTGGCTGAATTGATTATGTAAACCGAGTTAGGCTTGTTTGGCAAGAAATACTTCACATACATTTTTTGTGTGACCAAAAATACTTCTTGTTCATATTAATCAGTTGAAAATGAGGAGAAAACATTAGGTACGAAATAAGATTTTCAAGTATTAATTGCGTGTTAAGCCAGTTTAAAAATTAATTAAGTTAGTTATATAAGTTGACTAGACCATATGAAGCTAGGTCGCATGTAAACAAAGTAGATAAATAAAACGGTTACAGAAACACCACACCTTTGTTTGACCTTTGTTATAGCATACACTTAGCTAGACTAGACAGATAAGAGTTTGACTTTCCTTAACCAATGAATCGATTTGGATAACAAGAGCACACCTTCCACGTAATATTGTACTACTACTAGTTTATAAAATCAGATTAATGCATGTATCCTCGAAGTCTAGCTCATGGTTTATGTTGCAAACTGCAAAGTAACACACTAATAATATCTCTATCTGTCAATATCAACGACAATAGATATTTTTGTTGTGTATGTGCTACTATAAATTTTTAGAAGTAAAAAACTATTCAAATTACTATAATATTTTTGTTGATTTATATATCGACCATTACTCTCTTTCCTACATGTCGACTTTATCATCAATTTCCATTAACATACCCTAATGGTTGCTACACCAATCAGAAAACAACAATATCAAATTTATGTTCTTGTTGCATATAAATCATCTCCAAGAGAAGGCTTTAATATGTGGAATAACATAGTTACGATCAGCAACAACTTCCAGAAAATAGTTTTGTTTCATAAAAACCATATATCTTCTTGATGCCGAACACGAACATGAAAACTGTGATAATTTTTCTGAGGTTGGTTGAAAATATACATTTTGAAGACATTTTACATTGCTTAGAATTATAAAGGAAGGTATTGCAAGACAAATAAAGTTGTTTGTCGAAGTACAGGATAAGTAAGACAGTTTTTTCACTTGTTTACTTTCTTGCTTGACAAGTCTTGTAGGCTATAAGGCTGTTTCTTGAAGTCCCAAACAAATGGAGTGATGCATATATGTAGCCTCTATTTCTTCGTTACAAGAAGTGCCACTCAAAAACATTTTAAGTTTATATCCGACTCTTTTCTGTCTCTTATACTCTTGGATTAGACTGTCACCGTGAGGGATAGATTAGATATTTTTTTGGAAAATGTTGGTTGTCTACATGTTGAGGGTAGTCTACATGTTGTAACAATTTTATCAGAGTGTTATCCTTTGGGTGTCATTAAACAACAATCATGATTTTTGTTTAATCATGATCTTTTTCCGCTTAAAAGTTTTCACGTTGTGTTGTTGTATTGTAACTGTGTTCCTTTATTTCTTTTTCTATGTCGGTTTTTCCCCCTTAGGCAAAGACTTAGATGTGCTCCAATGCATCACAATTTTGTGTGTTTTTAGATTTGAAGAACCAAACATTAGAGATGCTCTTTCTTATATAATAAAAGAAATCTCTCTTGAAAATTAATCACTTTGGCTCTGCCACCTCAATCAAAAGGCATGGTATTTTTTCTTTTTTTTAAGAATGCATGGTATTTCTTTTAACACCTAAATAAGTAACTGGTACGTTTGTCTATGAATATATTAGTATCTTTTCTAAGTTTTCTTTTAAAATTGTAATTGTATTAATTATTTATTTACCAAAATACTTCCATTTATTCTTTTTTTTTGGTAACTGCCAATAAATACTATGACAAAGAGAAGATAAAGATAAATTAATTTTCGATATTCAAATGATAAATTCAGAAAAATATTTCAAGTAGTTAACAAATTTAATATTACTATCAATTTTTTTAATTCTTTTGATTTAATTAACAAATTCTTGTATTTAAAGATGTATTAGCAGGTGAAAAAACCTTATAGTATTGTACATCTTTACTTAAAAGAAACCTGTAAAAATTATAGAAAGGGTTAATAATGCTTTACCCCATGTAATATTGGTCATTTTTGGTTTTGCTCCCTGTATTTTTTTTTTTTGATTTGGTCTTTGTAAAAAAAATTGTTTCAAAATACCCCCTAGACCATCTGGTTGTACAAAATCGATGATATGACAGGGGGTAAACCGAAATTTGCTCAAATTACAGTGAGCGAAATTTGTCATAAAGGTCCAAAACAAAACAAAAATTTACAAGGACAAAAACCAAAAAATATAATTTACAGGGTGAAAAATCGGAAATGCTTTATACTACATGTGGGTAAAGCACTATAAGCCCCTGTAGAAAAATGAAAATGTGAAATAATATAAAAACAGAGTACATAATTTCAAGTATTTGAATAGCAGCTCTTTTATTTATTTCATAATAAAACAGTCAATTACAATTTTAGCTTCATTATTATCAATACAAAAAAAAAATTCAAAGCAATATTATATATTATTATTACACTAACTCCCCGATTAATATATGAAATAAATTTTAGTAGTGGCTGCTTTATTGGTCACACTATATCCATTTGAAATTCTAGGCATAGCTGCACATTCCATATACACAAGAACCTCTACTTTCACACTTGTTACCACATTTCCCACAATGCTTCTTGTTACTCCTAGGATTCACACATTTACCTTCACAACATATCTTTGGAAAGCTACATTTCTTTCCACACCTCCCACAGTTAAACATGTCTATGGTAAAGTTGACACATTTGTTTTTGCAGCAATCAGGACCTGCGCTACCTTTGATATAACAAATCTTTGGGTATTTGTCACATGACATAGATACTCTATTTTGTTTTCGGTTAAGGAAGTGGCTTGTTCCTTGAAGAGAAGAGTTTGGTTCGTCGTTTTCGGAAGATGTTGCTGACGATAGTGTAATGGTCAAAAACATTAGCAATGCCAGAAGAAAAAGGGTATTGATGAACTTCATTTTTTGTGTTTAAAGCTAGGAGATGTAAAAGTAAGTTGGAAATGAGTAATAATTACTTGGTGGATATGTTTTGAATGAGAAGAATGAAAGATGGTCGATATTTATAGAAGAGAAGGGATGTTCATGGATATTTCATACAGATTGCAATTTCATGCATGACATAATATTGTTAGTGGGGTGGTCTCAATCAGTGTGGCTGAATTGATTCTGTAAACTAAGTTAGGCTTGTTTGGCAAGAAATACTTCATATAGTTAGATATTTAATCGGTGTAAATTGAGGAGGAAAAGTGGGTACATGGACCAAAAGTTTAATTTCTGTATATTCCAGGGACTAAAACATGGCTACAATGACTAAGAATAAAAATCATTATTTTATATAGATAAAAAACTTATTTAACCCTTTTATAAGTATATTAATTGTAAAATATTTAAAACTTAATTTAATAATTGATTTTGAAGTTTATGAAAAGATATGTAATTTTCAAATAAAACAAAACATGAGATTGTATATCATAAAAATAAATGGAGGACTTAATTAATCTTTTGTATTTTTTTATGAACTAATTAATCTTTTATACATAGAGGTGAAATCATGGTTAGTTATAAAACAGGTTATATGATATATGTCATGTCATATGAAGCCAGATCACATGTATGTAAAACCAATTAGCTAGTCGTTTATGTATAGTCCACGGAAACCATAAAACAGTTACTGAACCACCATACCATTGTTTGACCTTTATCTTTAAATAGCGGACGCTAAGAAATATATAGACTTTCTTCAGTCAATGGAGTACTACAAATCAATTGGATAACAAGAGTACACTTCCAAGTATCCTTCCTCGAAGTTTTGCTCAATCTTTTGGTTTAACTAAGACTCTATAGACTTACTTGCATTACAAAATTATAGACACAGCATGACTCTTGGTATAGTACTTGATTTTTATATATAGGTTGTATGATTCTTGGTATATAAATCGTCCGTCCACTTGTTTGGTCCATCGAAATTGGCACCGGAGATAATTAAACCTGAAACCTTGAGAGAAGCACGCTCCAAGATCTCAAACGTTAACCAACCACTAGGCCAACTCCAAATGAGTCCATATAAATTTTAACCAGCAAAACATAGTGTTTTGGAAAGTGTGTGGCAAATAATAGATTACTAACATTTTCTTTTAAACATTTTCTCCAACCTTCACTTTCTTATTGGCTTAAATCAAGGTTGGTCTCACGCTTTAAAAATAGGTTCCACTTCAAGTAGTGAGTCATACATTGATTATATCCAATAAAAGAATAAATGTTGAAGAAAGAGTGTCCATAACATTCCACCATTCTTTAATATAAGATAGATTGTGAGTGTTTTGTGTGTACACATGCTTGTGAATTACTCCCTCCAGTCACATTTATAAACAAAAAATAATTGTTTAGATTCATGGAATAAACTAATGTATCTGGTCACATTTATATACCAAATACATTAGTTATTCAATGGACCTAAAAAGTTGTGTTTTGCTTATAAATGTGACCAGAGAGAATATGTGTTGTGGATCAATTTAAAATTGAGTCATGTTAACTTGTGCATTTAGGTCGCATGTCAAAAAGCTAGAAATTAAAACACAAACTTCAAATTGAAAAGAAAAAAAATTGAAACTTTTAAATATTTAGTGCACAATTTAAAAAAAAAAACTTATACATTTGGTTTTTTAATTTGTGTCTTAAAAGTCACAAGATTGAAGGTGAGAAAAACACAAGAAAGAGGTTGAATTGTGGTTTCTTTTTCTTCTTCTAAAACTGAATTCACTGTTCAGAACCTCATAGAGTTCAGCTTTTGAAGTAGTGATCAGAGTCTAAAAGCAGCGGATAAGTAAAGAGTAGGGAGAGAGAAGAAAGACACAAGCAATTATACAGGTTCCTTCCACAAACCGGAAGTAGTCTTGTCCCCCTTGCACTTCCAATGAGAGTTCACTAAAAATCAATATATGATTACAAATGCTCACTGCTCAAACTAGTAAGAGACTTCAAACTACTCAAGCACAACTGCAAGAGATTTCATATGCTCAAGAACAAAATCAAGAGACTTCTTATGCTCAAGCACAACTGCAAGAGACTTCTAATCATACAGAATTACAAAGAAAATTGTTTGAGGTTGAACAATTGATATACAACCAGTGGTGTTCATAATACAAATCAGATAAGACTCTAGAATTTCTAAGATATGAAAGTTGTTAAGAAATTCTAAGTGAACTTTGATGTGGTACAATTTCAGCAGAGGTTTGGCTCTCGTAAATTGTTGTGGGAGTCTTGCAATAATTTAAGTCTTCACTCATTTATATAGAGGTGTGAAAGAGACGTTGCTGATTGCCAGCACATTAAAAAAGTCGTTGTTGAAGCTTGATCAAATCACCAATGATTTGTTGCTTGATTTGGTTATTGTCCTAGGAGGGAACAATTTCAAATCCATTCCATGTATAGAGGAATTACCAGCGTAGTCACAGCTGTTGTTCTTGTACTATTGCAGACATAAAACAGAGTAGTGGAGAAGATGGTTGTACACTTGTATTATTGTCCTTTTCCAATGTTCTTCAAAGAATAAGCATCCAATGCCTTTAATTCCTTTGATTTAGTCGTTGCTCTAGGCTTTTATACCTTCTGTAATGATAGGCGTGTTAATAACATCATTTGACATACTCTTGAAGCTTTCAGTCTTCCAGCTTCTGATGATCTTCAGAACCTCTGATGACGTCAACTTCTAGTAGGCAACTTCTTATGAGAGTGCTTCTGATGTCGTCATCTTCAGAACTTCTTGTCTTCAGAACCTCTTTTCTTCAGACGCTTTCTTGCAACTTAAGCTTCCTTTTTGTAAAATCCATTCATCTCATTTGTTTTTCCAATTGACATTTTTAATACCTTGTTATCATCAAAACTCAAAGGGCACTGTTAAACACATTTTGTTCCAACAAAGATAGCATTTCACTTTAAAATTAGACTTTCATAAGAGAAGAATTGAAGTTAAGAGTAATTGTTCAATCGCCTCATGATTGTGTATGCGCCCTCTGTGTTCGAGAGAATGAAAGTTGTCAGTATTTGTTCGTGAGTTGTTTCTTTTTTGAGGTGTGGTCTGAGGTGTGGTACGCATTCTATTCCTTCCCATAATGTTATTTAACATTTTCTGCATTTGGTGGTTTGTTCATTAGTAAAAAGTTGAGAAAAGGTTAAAATCGTGTTTAAAGAGGAAGTTGCTAAAACCTTGTTGAAGTTTTTGGACCATGTGAAAATGTTATCTTCGAGTTGGTTCATTATAGAGAAGGGGAAAGTTGGAGCCAAAGTTTATAGATAGGTAAGTGCTTCTGTCCTAAGGATTGTTTAAAAATAAAAAGGATGAATTTGTAAGCAAACTTATGACACTCAGGTTAATCGCAACAACAAAGTTCCTACAAATAATATGATCAAATCAAAGTGACTTGAATACACATGTTTCTAGATCTTCAACGTTGACCCCAAAATTGTCATTGGTTAAACCTGCAATTTATTGAAGCTAATTTTTCAATATAAAACGAACACCATATTAAGTTGGAAAATCAAACGACACAGCATGAAGAAGATGGACATCAAATAACGCACTCAAACGAATATATCACCAAAAAAAAAACGCAAAAGTAAACTTAATCTATGTGAAAATCACTTATATTTATATTAAAATAAGCGTAAAGAAAATGGAGTGAATCCAAGCCAATAAAAACCCAAAACCAATGTTCTTCTATAAGCCAAGAAAATAAAATAGATAGAAGGCGGAGCTTCTCGATCTAAAACAAACTAAACTAAAGTCAGCTAGTCGTGGATCCCAATAGACCCAATGCCAAATATCCGCCAAAAAGCACAAGCCTGAAAACACAATATGTGTCGCGGCCACACTTTCGTAACTCCAAATACCCGAATTCGTTATAGCTCCACATGTGATATTCCAACCACCCCACAAATGGGCTATTCCTAAACGAGTCACGAAGGGTATACCAAACATACCATGCATGTCTCCACATTGGGTCAAGAACAGGGTGAGAGGGATCAAAAACTGCTAATGCATATGGAACCATCAAACCGGTCCAACTAGCAACCAGAGTTGTATGCATTATACAGACAAAAAGTAAATGGGTGGGATCATTTAATACAATAGTGTGAACACGATACCAAGGCTGACCTATGAAAATACCTCTTATATCATCAAAAATAGACACTATGTTACTTTATTGCACCGTAAAAAACTATCATTTGTACCTTCCCCTTCCCCTTTTAGTAAATTATCTCGCATTAAAGAATATTATAGTACACAGTGGCGGAGGAGCATAAGGCCTTGCTCGTAAATGAAAATATTTTTCCATCCTAAATGACTTTTTGATTAGAGCCCCTTCAATAGAGTAGTTTGTTAAACAAAACTATCCTGACTGCTTTTGTTGTGACATACTTATTCTTTTACATCTTCTGTACTGTTGTAACCAAAACTGATTTTTCGATACAAATGAATACATTTCAAGTTTCTTTTATGAATTTGCGTAACATATAAAGTTAAAGTATATATATATATATATATATGAAGAAGAGAAAAAATGTAAGTAAACAGTAAATTGGTCTGTATACATCGACATACTAGGGAGAAAGGAACTAATAACAACAGTTGGAAAGAAAGACATATAACATACCATATAGAGAGAAAAGGCATTGTAATTTTTTTAATTGTATAAATCACATTTTGCAAGTAAAGATGTATAGTAGAATTTTTGGAATATTATTACGTGGATCGTGTTTCAATGATAAACTATGTATTTAGTGCTTACAACATAAAAAATTATTTTGACGACCCACCCACAAATTTTTTTCTCGCTCCGCCATTGATAATACACCTTTTATCACTATTAACGTGCACCTTATAATATTGGACATTTTTTTTTTTTTTACAAAAATAAACGATATTCATTCATTCAAATTGATAAAGTACATCGATACAATACAAATTCAAATTCGCTAAAAACAAAAAGGATGAATTTGTAAACAAACTCACAACATCCATGTTAATAGCATAAAACGGCAAAGTACCTATGCCTACAAATATGACTATATTTATGTCTCCGGATCTGCAACGTTGACGACGCCAAAGTTATTGTCATTCATCAGATCTGTACTTGTTCAAAGTTAATCTTTCAACCTGAATCAAATAAACACCGCACTAAGACGGGAAATCAAAAACACACTGCACAAAGACGAGAAATCAAAACAAACAGAGTCGTTCAGAGAGGACAAAATCACAAAAACAAACGAAAGAAAACATGTGAAATCACTTATTCAATTAGGATAGAAGGAAAAACAATTCGGAGGAGTGATTTTTGAGTCAAAATTGACCCTAAATCACCCCCCCAGAATAGAAGAAGAAAGGGGTGACAGGTGGGGTTTTTTCTATATTCTTAAAATTACATGAATTTTTTCGTATGCACCGTCATTTTTATAATATTGTACATCTATACAACATGTAATAATTATAGGAAAAATTGCAAATATGAAAAGGGTTAGAACAAAAAATAAAACAGATTATTATATCTATCTTCTAGTGTTGGAATAGCAGTTCTTTTATTTATTCGATAAACTACTAATTACAGTTTTTTCTTAATTAATAACAATAAACAAAAACAAAGGGCAGTATGTATTATTTATTAAAAAAACCCTATTTATTATTACACCACATATGTTCACCAATTAATAAATGCAAAGATAAAATCCATTTGAAATTCTAGGCATAACTGCACATCCCATAAACACAAGAACCTCTACTTTCACACTTGTTACCACATTTCCCACAATGCTTCTTGTTACTCCTAGGATTCACACATTTACCTTCACAGCATATCTTTGGGAAACTGCATTTCTTTCCACACCTCCCACAATTAAACATGTCTATGGTAAAGTTGACACATTTGTTCTTGCAGCAGTCAGGGCCTGCGCTACCTTTGATATGGCAAATCTTGGGATATTTGTCACATGTGAGAGAGATTCTGTTTTGTTTTCTGTTAAGGAAATGGCTTGTTCCTTGATGATAAAATTCTGGTTCTTCCATTACAGAAGATGTTGCTGATGATAGTGTAATGGCCAAAACCATTAGCAAGGCCAGAAGAAAAAGGGTATTCATGAACTTCATTTTGTTTTAATGCTAAGAGAGGTAAAAGTAAGTTGGAAATGAGTAATAATTACTTGGTGGATATGTTTTGAATGAGAAGAATGAAAGATGGTCGATATTTATAGAAGAGAAGGGAGGTTCATGAATATTTCATACAGATTGCAATTTCATGCATGAGATAATATTAGTTAGTGGGGTGGTCTTAATCAGTGTGGCTGAATTGATTCTGTAAACGAAAGTTAGGCTTGTTTGGCAAGAATTTACATATATTTTTGTTGACTCAAGTTCATATACATATTAATCAGTTGAAAATGAGGAGGCTAGAAATAAATTAATATGCATGAAGTAAGATTTTGAATTATTAATTGCGTGTATAATTTTATTAAACTATAATAAAAATTCAATTAGAAAACTCGCTTGGGTTGGGTATATGGCGTTGATGTGGGATTTTGGAGCATGCTCATCTCAAAGTGTTGATTCGATTCTCCACAATGCTAATTTTGGTGGGGTAGTTTGGCTTCTTCAAAAACATAAAAACAATTACAAATATTTAAAAATTGAATTTACGATATACGAAAAGACATTTGGATTTATAAATAAAAATAAAGTACTAAATGAAGGGTATATCATAAACATAAATTGCTTTAGACGTCTTTTTTATTTATTTATTTGAGAACCGTATGATGTAAGTGGTTGAGATATGCTCTTTAGGGTGGAGTGTTGAGGAAAATGCTTAGAAGTGGTAGATGGGGTTATTAACCTGGGAGGAGGAGCACGTGGGGGAGTATTATATATGAATTGTTGTATAACATTTTTTTTCTCCAAATGGTGTGGAAGACAAATGAGATTAGAATCTTGATCTTGGTAAAGGTTACACAGTAAGTCGTGTATATCAAATGTTGTCTAATATGGAGCAAGCCAATCGATATGCATATTTGATATTGTTTTGAACATATAAAGATGGCCCTTTAAAGGTTTCTTTGTTTGTTTGGTGGTTGTTAGGCCATCAAGATACCTGTGAAGGACAATTTGACTCGACTGAAATCAAATCGTCTAATTCTAATCTATGTTCGAGTAGTTGTTGTGGATTGGAGGAAAGCGTCAATCATTTGATTTTGAATTGTGCATTTTATGGGAGTATTTAGTCACTTGTTCGATAATTATTAGGTATTCACTCAACGGGTCTTTTGCAGCTTTTTGATCACCTCATTTGATTAGGTCATTTGAAATGATAAAAATTGTCGCATTATTTTAGGAAAGTGAGTCTTTAATGCACCATTAAATTGACAAGGTGAAGTTATTATCATTTTTGTTATTTAATAATAATATTGAAGGCTTCAAGTTTATATGGAGAAGTGAATTTATTTTTCTTGAAAGATATAGAGAGGTGAAATGAAATAGTAGTATATTTTATAGTGTCCTAGATATTTAGCATTATTGATTTATGTCAATGAACAACTATACCAAAATGAGTAAAAATGGGTTTAGTTATAAGTTGACTGGGACCCTATATGAAGCCAGGTCGTATGTAAACAAGTAGATAGTCGTTTATGTATAGACTACGGAAGCCATAAAACAGTTCCAGAACCATCATACATTGTTTGACCTTTGATTTAATAGCAGACGCTGAGAAATATATATAGGAGTTTGACTTTCTTCAAACAAAATATCTAGGATATCAAAACAAATCAGATTAGTTTGAAGTCTAGCTTGATAGCACAATCTCCTGGTTTAGTACAAAACTCTTATCTATCTAACAAGTAATACCATCAACTATTGATATTTTGGTTTTGTTGCTTTGTATGTGCTACTAATTTTTTCTATAAACAATTTTTTTTTTTAAGTTCAAGAGAGTACAGTGGAAAATGAGTAGTTTGTAAGACTACCAAAATTGTTAGGTTGCAATTTTTTTTGGCTATTAAAATTTGGACTCGTAATTTTCTCATTGTGTGTATGAGTTTCAGGTGGTGTTTTCACTTCATCTACAAATTAAAAAGGGAAAATGAGTATATGGACATATTACTTCAACTTATTATATGCAATTATGCAAACTATTTGTGAGGTTTAACACAATTGATAATATTGATATTACTAGGCGAAATATCTTTGCATGTGACCTCATATCACTTTTTATTGTTGATAAAATGAAATAAATCTATCTTGCCTAAAAAAAAAAAGAACTTTGTGGGGTATTTTGTCAAAAAGAACTCGTGTGGTGAAAAAGGTTCAAATATCAACTCCAACATTAAGGGGGTGTATTGGATTAGGATTTTAAAGGACAATTTTTGCTTAAAAAAGTCTCAAAGATTTTAAAAGATTTTGTAGGATTTTAATGACTTTCATGATTTTAAAAGACTACCAGGATTTTGAATTTGGATTTCAATGGATTTACATCATAAGATTTTAAAAGATTTTATGGATTTATAAGATTTCAAAAGATTTTATAAATTTTAAGGACTCATTGAAAAGAAATAATTGCAACACACTCTCTATCATAATATTTTCAATACATACTCTTATTTTTTATTTTATTTTTATGAGAGATAGAGAGAGGGAAAGAGAGGAGGGAGAGAAGGGAGAAAAGAGGAGAGAGAGAGACGAAGAGAGAAGGGAGAGAGATGAGGGAGAAAAGAGATGAGAGAGAGAGAGAAGAGAGAAGAGAGAAGGAAGAAGGGATAAGAAAGAGATAGTAAACTTTTAAAGAAAAACAATCCTAAGAAATCTTATGTCTTCGTGAAAGACTTTTTCTTGTTAAAATTTCACTAGAAAATCCCACAAAATCCATCAAAATCTAATTTATTAAACAATCTTTTAAAATTTGAATGATTTTGAATACCATGAGACTTTTTTTAAATGATGAAAAGTCTTGATTGAATACCTCAAGACTATCTTAAAATGACAAAGAATCTTGATTGAATACCACAAGACTTTTTTTAAATTGCAAAGAGTCTTAATTGAATACCACAAGACTTTTTCATAATTAAAAAGTCTTTTAAAATCTCTTAGAATTTTAATCCAATACACCCCCTAAACTTCACAAATTGATAAAAAAAAAAGAAAGTAACTGGCTATTAAGTTTGGCTGGCCCAAACTTGAGATACCATATCATTAAATATATTAATTAAAAATTAACCCCAAAAAATGACCAGTAATTCTTAGAAAACATGACCAGTAATTCATGAAACCATAGTAATTCTTGATATCTTAGAGCGTTTTCAAATAGGTCGTTGAGACTATAAACATTGGAAAAAAGTTTTTAACTATATTAAACTGTCAAGTCAATCCTTGTATTTAAGCACTACTAATTATTAATTTGATTATTATATTTAACGTGGTTTTCTCGTATGAAAACATGAAAATTGTCTTCATGAAACCAGACATTTTAAATACACATATACTATTTTCTTTCTAGGTTATTTTCGAAATATTGTGGGTAATTCATCTACCGAGCAATTGGCCTCATGAGCAAATTTGCAAATACTACAAGTTAGCTTGCTCTAAACTATTTGCATTAAGGATTTGGATTTGTTGCACTTAACACATCTCTATAGTCAAGTAGTCATGAAATGATGTTCGTCCAATTTTGATCGGACGGTTTAGATTTAATCTCGATACATTGGAAATCATAAAATAAAAAAGAAAAGAAATTCTAAAATAATTATCGTAAGTTAGGCAGGGGTGTGCTTGCCTCATGCAAGTATACTTCAGCCTCACTCTTTGAAGCCATGGTTCTGGTTCTGGATGTTTCGTGTATGTGCGACACCTTTTGTTTGTCTACTGTTTAATTTATCCGCGAAAATTATCGTGAAAAAATGTACAAACAGTGAAATAATCTCAAAAACCCACCAAACTCAATAAGGAAAGAAATAGACTCCCCTATGGCCCATTCAATAATATTCTTATTCGTACCTATAAATGCGCGATGACATGGCATTTACAATTTATTACGAATAAAAATGACATCATCACTGGGCGGCGCAGCGGCGTCGCTAAAGGCGGTGCTTGATCGCGTCCACCACGCCGCCGAGAGATCAAGCCGAGATGTGAAAGAAATCCGGGTGGTGGCGGCGAGTAAGACGAAGTCAGTTTCTATGCTCCGGCAGGTGTATGACGCCGGACATCGTTGCTTCGGTGAGAATTACGTTCAGGAAATAATTGAGAAAGCTCCTCAGCTTCCCGAAGATATTGAGTGGCATTTTATTGGGAATTTGCAGAGTAATAAAGTTAAACCTCTTCTTGGTATGTGAAGTTATTTTGATTCTGTTATGTTAATTTGATAATGATATGTTTAATTTTCATGCTAGAAGTGAATTTGATGTGTAACTAGTGTTAAATTTCACTAATTAGGCTCATAAAGGTACATTTTTTAACTTGTAAATTTCGCTATGATAAGTGATGACATATTTTGGCTATATATAATCTCAAAATTGTTCAATTGTATGTTTGGCTTGCATATGGAAGTGTCTAATATGTTTTGTTTCTTATTTGATATTTTTGCAGCTGGTGTTCCCAACCTTGCTTATGTAGAGAGTGTAGACGATGAAAAGGTACATATTTTTGTTTCTTAATACTTTGTTAGGGAATAGAAGATAGATATATTTTTCAAGTGTGTTCAAGCTAATGAGTACAAATAAAAATGTAAATTTTACATAAAGTTTACATGGGGGAATGGAATATGTTGAAACATGGTGATGAATTTTTCATCGTATCATTTCGTGATTTCTCTTGGAAAGTTAAATTGTTTATACATTTGATTTGATGATGAAAGTGGTCTATATATAGTATATCTTGTTTTTTGACAATAAATTTACAGAAGGGACATACATTAGATGTGTGCCACACTGACTACTGACTTGAGTTAACTACAGCACTGTCATTAGTTTTCTTTTTCTTATGAATTTTGTTCTAAGAAAAATAATTTTATTCAAAATGTTTTAGAAAATAGACCACCCAAAATGTTCTATGAAATAATGCAATTTGGTTTTGTGCAGTCATGATCTTAGCTTCTTTTTTTTTTTTTTTTTTTTTATATTGCATTGCAAATGATGAATTTTCATTTCTGATTTTAGTTCTTTTTTTCTTTGCTAACAGATAGCAAACCTTCTTGATCGCGCCATAGCCAAAATTGACAGGAAACCATTGAAAGTTTTTGTTGAAGTGAATACAAGCGGAGAAACATGTAAGTTACACCAGATAGATTTGTCAGCCAATTTAGTATCTACCATCTCTTAATAAAGATGACTTGGTTTTGTTGGAAGATTATTAACCCAAAACATTTAACATGGCTTCTAGTAGACTGATATGAAAATAAGACCACCGTAAGAAGAAGAAATAGTCCCCAATTCTTTTATAGAAATTTTGTTCATCAAATCACTGATTCCAGCATCATAGGTAGTGTGAATATGTAACCAATATTATTGCAATGAGCTGCTTGATTTAAGAGCTTGTAGGTATAGAAAATGTGCTCTATATAATTGTTATATTTTTTTGCTGTCTTGTGATAAAATGTTCTTGCAAGTGTTTTCAGTTTGTTTGTGATCTCAAGAATGACAATCAACTGATATTTCTTGCAGCTAAATTTGGCGTTGAACCAGCACTGTGTCTAGACCTTGTAAAACATATTGTTACAAATTGCCCAAACCTTGAATTTTGTGGCCTAATGACAATTGGCATGCTGGATTATTCATCTACCCCAGAAAATTTTAAGGTGACGACTATGAATTTTGACCTCGTTCTTTGGTATATTCGGTATTTAGTATCTAGTCTTGGTAATTCTCCAAACTAAATATTACTTTGTACTTTCTAGACATTATCCAAATGTAGAAGTGAAGTTTGTGCGGCACTTGGAACATCAGAAGCACAATGTGAGCTGTCAATGGGAATGACTGCAGACTTTGAGCAAGCTGTAAGGAATCGTTTTCTTGAAAAATACATGGATTACACAATGCCGTTACATTTCTTTAACTAGAGAACACTCTAATTTTGTAGATTGAGATGGGAAGCACAACTGTTAGGATTGGAACCGCAATATTTGGGGCCAGAGAGTATCCACTGAAAGAAGAGAAGTAGCTGCTTTCATTTTGCAGTCTTATTTAGGTGATATTGTGGTGCTTATAGATTCATATCTCAAAGTCGTAGAGCACCCTAAACAAATTATTTTAGCTGGAAATAAATATGCTCTTGAGCATGATGTGTTTTCAGAATAATCTTCAAGGCTGAACATTATATGTATTGCTGTTTGTAAAATGTAAAAAACAATCTTTTTTACTGAACCAGAACAAAGATAGTCTATTTTTGACAAAAGAATTATGATAATCTTGAAAAGTCACGGCTTTGTATACTCATTATGGCAAAGTTTGTTATCACCTTTTGCACCCCAGATTTGGAATGTTCATGCTCTTAGGACAAAGGTTATTTTTGAATAAACTGTTGTGATAGGAACTGAATTTAAACGAAAAAACTGAAATAAATTCTTATTGAATGAATGTCCCTCTAAATTTATTACTCGAGTTGTTCATAAGAATCTGGATTATCCCACAGGAACCCCCAAACTATCTAAATACAAATACTCGCCTGTCAAACCATCTTCGTCATGACTAATTAGACATCTAGTGAGTTCGGTTCGCTGCAGACTGCAGTAACAAAAGCAGCATTGACGGCATCCGAGACCGTCCTGACAGTGCAAATATAAAAGTTAGAATTTTCATTTTAAAAAAAATCATATAATGTTCGGTTAAGATCAGGCATATATAACATCAATTAATTTAAGCTAATATACCCCACAAACTGAACCAAATATGTCAATTAAGATCAGCTTGGACAACAACGAATTAAACGCAGGCAGAAGCGAAGACTTTGTGTGAATGTCAGCAACTTGGTTGGCAGGGGATGCTGAGATTAATTGGATGACACCAGTCTGAACTTTTTCTCAAACTAAGTAGCAATCAATTTCTATGTGCTCCGTCCTCTCATGAAATGTTGGATTTTCGGTAATGGAAATGGCTAACTTGCTGTCACAATATAACGAAACTGGACCAACAAGCATGCGTTTCAGAACGTGTAAGATGTAGATAAGCCATTGAATCTCTCAAGTAGTAAAAGCCAATTCCCGATATTGAGCCTCAAAACTGGAGCAAAAGACTGTTGGTTGCTTCTTAGAATTTCAAGATGTCAATGAAGGACCAAGAAATATTGAATACTCTGTAACTGATCTTCTAGAGTTAGAGCAGGAAGCCCAATCTGCATCACTAAATGAAGACAACTTTATATTTGAAGATGCAAAGAAGAATAGACCCTTCCCAAGAGAGCCTTTAATGTAATGCAGAAAAAAAGTGCAACTGCATAATCTGCCTCATTTGGATCTAAAACAATCTGGCTTTATCTTTTGACCGCAAAAGCAAGATCAGGCAAGTGTTTGTAAGATAAATCACATCACCTATGAGTCTGCGATAAGCTGCTGGGTCAGATTATGCAGGGCTTCCAGTAGCTGAATGTTTGAGGTTAGGAGCCACCAGTGAGGAAGCCGGTTTGCATGCTAGGATGCCTGAATCATCTAAGATCTCTCATGCATATCTTCTTTAGCAAAAAGAAATACCCTTAATGGACCTTGCATCCTCAAGACCCAAGAAGAATTGAAGTTAGCCAAGATCTTTGATTTGAAACTGATTGTCAAGCATAGATTTAACAGAATTAATCTCGTCAAGATCATTCCATGCAAGAACAATGTGATCTGCATATACAAAGTAGTATGGTGATTCTTGAACCAGGATGTTTAACAAAGAGGGAATAACCAGACTTTGATGGCAAGTAGCCAATCTTCGAAAGAGCTGAAGTAAGCTTGAAATTCTATTGTCGACTGGCCTGCCAAGTCCATAAAGAGACTTCAGTAATTTGCAAACTTTGTAAGGTTATGAAGTTTTAAACCCAGGAAGTATGGTCATGTACACTTGGTACTTGCTGAGTGTAAACTATATTGCATGGTAATCTCGAAGGTATTTAGGGGAGTGTTTGACCTCTCAAGTTTCACAATTATGTGATTTTGGCCTCCCAAGTTTAAAATGAGCACTTTTGACCTCTCAACTTTACTGCCATTCACATTTACTCGTCTCCTATGCACATTTTGACCAATTTTAACAAACAAACTTGTTAATTTTAATAACTTGACATCTTCATGTGTATGCCAAGTTGCTAACTTGGAAATTTACTTGACGACTTCAATCTACTAAGGTTCCACCACCAAGATACGACATTAATTTTCTCAAAGATCTCCTCCACACTCTTGACATCATTATTGAATATCCTCTGTTCCTAGACCTCCAAAGCTCCTAAGTTGTCGAACACCGAACTAATAAATAGCCCCTACGGATTTTCTTATTCCGAGGCTCTCCATTTAAACACAACAATTGCAAAAACAAATTAGGAGAAGTGATTAGTGATTTTATTAATACATAGCCAACACCAAACCTTGGACCACACCTTAAAAGCCACATCGCAATGCAAAAAAAGATGTAACGATGCAGCACAAAACACAATTTGAAGAGCTATCGCGTGAGCACAAACACACAGTTTGAAGAACTATCAGGATCAAGCACATTTCGCTTAGCAAGATTAACTTCAGAAGGAATACGATCAAGGAGTAGTTTCCAAGAAAAAGCCAACGCTTTCGGTGGTGCCAGACTTTTCCACAAGCATCCAACACTTGTTCCTCTCTACTTTTCCCAAACTAGATTCTAATAAACCAAGCCTTCTAATACAGAAAAATTTGAATTAAACCTTCCTTTTATTAAGTAGATTGTCACTAGATTGAGTTGTTGTAACTGAATTCTCTTATGGCCATTATCATCATATTGATTCGTTACCAGGAAACAATTCTTTTAGTAGTAATTATACATTAATTTAGTTACAAAACTTGAAAATTTATATGATATGGTATCACGCCAGAAATATATATGATATGGAAGGAATGATGAAAATTATATTATGTAATGTGTGTAAAACAGAAAATATATTTATGTATATATAGTACATAAATATTTGTCTCAATAACAAGAGAATAAATGACTAATAATGATGCCACTAACTCTCTATTTACACTTTCACATAACTATTTTACTCCTAATAAATTTGAACTATCATGTTCTGAAAGAAAAGAAACTGTAGCATCTATGTCATGGAAAAATGAGTCTGGTCGATTGAAGCAACATTCAAGCCAGTGATGAGCATCTAATGAAAGCTTCTAATTCTTGAACAGCTTGATCAACAGCATAGACTATTATCTTCTTTATCTGTTCCATTAAAACATACCAATTAACTTCAATAAACAAGCACATTAAAGTTTGAAACTCACATCAAAAGAAAGAAAGACAAAAAGGAATATGTTATAATATTCAAATCACCCCAAGTTTGTCTTCTCTTGCCTTGTGATTCTTTGGGAGGCGTCGAAACTCTTCGGTTAAAAGCATGCAGATATGCACATTTTCTGGTGAAACAAAGTCGGCAGCAACTTTTGTGCATGACTGCAAGATTATACAAATGATTACTGTTATTAATTATAGATACAATCAATTAAGAACCAAATACTTATTTTAAGTTCAAATCTAGTATATGATAAGAGATGTTTGACCTTGAGATTTCTGACTTGGTGTGGACATCCAGCAGGAATAAATACTGCTTCACCAAGTTTCTGCTCAAATGTCCAAGGTTCTAAACCTGTAATTGATTAAGATTCATGTAAATAACAATAACTAATTGCATGATGCATTGAAGTAGAAAGTTTAAAATTCTATATACTAACCAAACTCTTCCTTTAGCTTCTTCTTATGCTCAATAGTCAAATAAAAACATTGATCATGAATTGGATGGACAACCTAATTAACCAAAAAAGAAGTTAGTGGAACTAAAACAACCAAAAATAAAGATAAGTAGAATGTAGATTAAATGTGATAATATAGTACCTGTTCAACTGGAGAACAAAAAGTATGCCTAAATTCTTTGGAGTGTTTTCTAAGATATGCTTCTAACTTTGCAGTATCTTCTCTCCTGAATATGTCCCAAAGAGCTCCACCGGTTTCTGTTTCTTTCGAGAAAGCTTGCACTTCATTTTGAAACAACTTTCCATTAATCTCAAAAGGGTCTATATTATCTCGAGCACGGCCCTCTTTCTGATCTTGAGCCTTATGTGCTGTTTTTAATTTTCTAATAACAGAATGTTGTTCATCAGTTAATTTCACCTCAGCGGTATGAGTCAAAATATTCACCTGTCAAATTTATTGAACAAAAGGTTTAGAAACAATAAAGTAAATGTGGTACCATTTTATACTGAAAATTACATAACAACTTATAATATAATGTAGCATACCGCATCTGCCATATCACAATGTAGTTTTGTGATAGAATCTCCTCTTCCAAGTTCTTCTTTGATTCCATAAGCAATATAAGTTTTTGGACCCAAATCAGGCTTTATGACATGTGGTGGCAACTTTGCAGCAAGGTTGAGGATTCCTGCTCGAGGATCGGTATACTCTTGAAATGGCAAGCAACGGATAAACTCGTCACAATGGCGCGGTAAAAGATCTTCAAACTTGTCAGAAGGTGGCCAGTCTTTTAGCTTGAGCATCTCCGGCCAAAGATTTTTATATGTTCTTCCCTCCTTGTAACCTTTGAAGAATTTGCGAGTGTTAATTTCTACCTGCAATGGTTGAAAAAGATGAATATTGGCCAAAATATATGCATATAAAGTTAAAATACTATAATATTAAGAATGAATTAGCTTTTGAAGCTACATGGTATTCTAAAGCACAAGAGAAAAACACTTTTAAAGCATAGGGAACTTTTTCCACCCGAAACATGACTTTAAATGTACGTTTCTGAAGGACTAAAAAACGTAAATTTTGTGTCGTCTGAAAGTACACTTTTAAAAATACGTTTTTTTAGAAAGTGAGTCGGAAAAAGTTCCTCCAATTTGCTGTAGGCCTCATATTAATATGCCTTAGACTTACACAATTCAAAATCAACAATATATAAAAAGAAGTTTACTAGTATCAAATCACCAAATGAGCCAAAAGAATTCAAACCTCGCAACTAGCCAAGCAATCTATGGCTTTTACTTCTGACTTAGAATTTGCGCTGACACCTGAAGCCAAATTTCCACACAATGCTCTCCAAGTAACCATAGGCTCCCAACTCAAACCTGTCCCTTGTTTAAGAACATCACGAACTATAATCGGTTCACCATTCCTCCAATGCTTTCGAAATTCAAATAGCCCTTCTTTTATAAGGTCACTTGAGAATGGACGGTAGACATTATTCTCATTCTTGCAACTTGACACTACTTCTTTCTGAATATTCATTTTCTCTTCAATATTGCAAAAATACTTCATGATATACTGAGCTTTGGCTATCAAATCAGATATTCTCCCATTTGGAAGCATGCGTTTCAGCTCCATAACACAACCACAACCACAGCCAACAAGTTCTTTTGGAGCACATTCAACACTTCCATCACTATTAGCATTCCATTTGGTGAATGTCTCAACGTGGCCCTCTGAATTATTAGTATCAAAATTTGTTGGTAGAGGATCACCACCTGCATGTAATCATAACCTCTATTTTTGTATTGAAACTTCATTTCAGAGCGTGGTTTAATGCTTCCATTGCGTATTTCTTTGCAACAACTTAGGCAGATTTCAAAGGAACACTTCGGACAGCTTCTATGAAGGTCAATAATTGAAGTAGCACAATGGTTACTGCTCAAAAAAAAAAAGACGATAAGCAAAGTATAGTATGAATTATGAATCACTCATAACACGGACATCATACACGACATTGACATTGACACGTTAATGCCAATAACAATTTGAAAAAATAGAATAGTTAACACAGAGTAAAGAAAACATACCAATAGATGCGCTCATCATCATAACATAGAGTTTGTGGTATTTCAATGTCAGAACATGATTTTCCTGCTATCAAGTTTATTGTTAGTTATATGTTCAAAGTTAAATATTTATGAATAAAAACAAACAAAAGATAAAGTCTAATACTACCTTGTATTTTAGCTTCAATCTCTTGTTCTTGACTTTGTTCCTCAAAAATTTGTTGAACAAAAGGAAGTAATAACTTAATTATATATTGGTGGTGATTAGCTCGTTCACAATCTGTGATGTTCCTATTAGATGTCTGAATGTAAAAATATAATAAAATTAGATGGCTAAGTTGGAAAATTATACTTACAATTCTAATTAAATCTTCTACTTCATAAGAGAAACTAATCTATGGGACATTATTGTAAACAAAACCTTGATAATTCCTCTTGAACATAAGCAAACATTGCAATTGCAATTCATACAACAAAAGGGGCACCTCTCTGCAATATCTTCTATTGACATATTAGGGTACCTATGTGCAAAAATGAAAAATAGTTAGATTTTGCAAAAGTTGATTCATGAACTAAATGTTGCAAAAGTTGATTCATGAACTAAATGAACAAACCTTTAAATGTTTGTAAATTATGATGTAATCAAAAACGTACCATTGTTTGATGCACCTTAAACAGTACAATTTCTGACATTTTGTACAAGGTACAAATTCTAGCCTATCCTTTTTCATACATTGATGACATGCTTTGGCATTTTGTTCTTTGACCTGTTAATTAACACAAGTTGCATTTATTAAACTATGATATATAAATTACAATGCTTAAACTACCAAAACAGTTGTCATAAAAAGGGTACTAACCATTATGCTATTCAATTTTATAGCTTTGCTTCTTGACTTTGCCTTTGAAACAAATATAACTTCTTTATCTTCTTCAAAATTGTTATTCAAGATACTCTCATGATATTTTCTTTTAATGTTTTTTGAGGTGGTAAGATACTTCTTTGATTTTGCAACATCAAGTGTACAACATTCTTCAACCCTTCTCTTTGTGTTCCTTAGAAACTCCATCTTATACTCGCTTTGTTGTTGGTTTGATTTTCCATGTCTTACAAATATAAACTTCATGTTTTTGGGATCACATAAAAGTTCCGCTATTGCTGTAGAAAGAACATGAAAATAAATTAATATTGCAAATTCAACATAATACTACCATCAAAGTTTCTTTAATAATACAATCATGTTCATGGCATAAAAAGTGAGCATCAACACATAAACTACTTACCTAGCCAAGCCATTTTCTTCAATAAAAAATACAAGCAACAAAAGTTCCATTCAAATCTCAAAACCAGAAAGAGTGCAACCCAAGAAATGAAAAACAACCTAAATCCCGAACACAAGGAAAGCCTGCAACCGAAAAACACACTAAAAAAAACACCAGAGTTAAATATGTTTTTGGTTCCTATAAAATTAAGACCTTTTAAGTTTAGTCCTTACTTAATTTTTATAGTTCTTTTAGTCCCTAAATTTTTTTTTTGCAATCAGTATTAGTCCCTCCTCAATTCAAATTTGTTTAATTTATACTTAAACTCTTGAGTTTTTAACAATTTTTTGCAGGCGTGTTAAGAACATTACTAAAAGTTCTTCTGCAAAAAATTATCGCAAAATTTGATTTCTACGTCCAGATTTTGTTAATTTTATCTTTAACTTTTCTCGTTTTAAAAAATTCAAATTTAATTCGTTTCATGTTAAAAAATTCTAAATTTTAGTAAATGAAACTTTCATAGTGTTCTAAATTTCTCTCAAAAAAATCGTTCAAAAATTTAAGTGTTTAAGGATAATTAAACAAAGTTTGTTGTAACAAGGACTAATATTAGAAGTAATTTTTTTTGTAGGGACTAAAAAACCTATTAAAATTAAGTAAAGACTAAACTTAGAAGTTATCAATTTTATAGGGATCAAAAACGTATTTAACCCAAAACACTAAAAACATGCTCCATAAACACTACATGCTACCGCAAAAAACCGAACCGAAAAGCAACCCCGCATAACAGAAACAAACAGACCAACCCTAAGCTCCATAAAACAGGAATCAACCATGCATATGATTCAGTGTTGGTACATACTATTGTAGTCTGAAGATATACAAGGATCACATCAATATAATAATATCATGTAATATAATGTTTACATATTAGAGAAACTACCAGGAGAATCTGCATCTTGATTGATTGATGAATGAATATATATACATGTATGTTGCAAGGGGCCAAAATATATTCTTAATTTTAATTACAATATAAGATGCATGTTTTATCCAAATTCATCATGCCAGAACAGTAGTAGCTAATAGCTAATATATTTCTCGCATGAAATAGAGCATAGGTTTAATAAAAGATATTCCTGCATCAAGAAAAGGATGAAGAAAGAAAAAACTCAAGTGAAGTCAATTACCTGTTATCTTGAACAAAGAAACCCTCGTCGCTTTTCAACAATCGTTGTTTAAATTCTAGGTTACGTATGGTTATGTATTGTTTTTTCGTTATTTATCTAATATATTAAGATTTATTCTTCAAATTGTTTGACCTAAAAAAAAGGGAGATATTATTTTATATTTATACCCGATAACTTATCCTTAAAAAAAAAAAAAAAAACTTCTATTCTTTATTTAAATATGAAAATTAATGACTACCAAAAATACAATCTTACTCTTTCTTAATTTTTTGATACGAAATCAAAATGATATCCTTTCGTGTATATATTTATAGAGTGCTACAGTTGATACTCCATCTGCACCTCTTTTTGCTTAAAAAAAAAGTTACTAATATTTGTCTTTTATTATATATATAAA
>Ga0315914_1001160_pt1 | contig 38251 bp, 32 predicted proteins | sample MpolenodulesMG_FD_203920 | JGI IMG/M metagenome (GOLD analysis project Ga0315914, IMG submission 203920) | Medicago polymorpha root nodule microbial communities from Los Angeles, California, United States - elongated nodules | ecosystem: Host-associated > Plants > Roots > Nodule | place: USA...
AAAAAAATTGAAAATAAAAATCTAACCGCCCATGTTTTTCGGCCAGCAGCTGATTTTATTGGTTGCATTCCATATCGTGAATTCTTCGCTATAATATCCTTCAGGATATATAGCATTGCTCTATAAATAAACCCCACTAATAAAATATTATGAGCAATGTTATATATCCCGAAGGATATTATAGCGAAGGATTCACGATATGGAATGCATTCTCCTTATATTATATAAAATCAATTCATAAGTCCACGACCATAAATATTACGTCCAGAATGTGTTTTGCATCTTTATTCAGTTTTTTTTTGGCAGAAGTCTTATTAAAATTCAATTTCTTACATTATCATATTACTTTAATTTGGTTGTGTTTCCATATCTCGTTAGTTTTTTTTTATACCAAATGTATTGATAAATGTGTAGGTTGACGGTCAAACTACTTACAAGTTATAACATGACGTTCAAATTTGTAGCATCATGTCATGAGAGATTTATTTTAGTTTGTAACAGTCTGTTGAGGGATGTGTTTATTTGGAAAATCAACTTCATTGTATTTTTGTTTTCCATTCAATTGCAACAATATTTTATTTACCTAATTTGTGCTCATAACATGAAGTGTGCTTGCAATGCTATTTTCTTCATAATGTTGATGATTGTTCATTAGAGTGGTCATGTTGAAAGAAAGTTGTGATACTCATGTTATGTTGTCTTATATTATTTGTAGTTGAGCTAAAGTAATTAAAATAAGTGGAAGCAACGCTTATTTTTTAATAGAAACACATTGTTGCATTCTATTATTGTTAAGCATCATCAACATATGTATTTTGTTTTGATTATTGTTTCGCCTCTTTTATTCTGATTATTGGTTTAAAAGTAGTATATGCTACATCCCCTCTATATTGTATTTTCATTGTTTTTCCGTCATTAATATCAATATTCTTTATCTATATTTTATTTAATTAAAATTCCTTTCAATTTTTTAAATATTATAAAATATAAGCTCCCACGATCAAGCATAATTTTTCCTGTGCATTGCACGGGTTCACACACTAGTTCAAATTTAGAGTAGTAATTTTTTTTTTTTAACTAGGTATCCAACCCAAGATGTTAGCTTGGTTAGTAAGTTAAGTCTTACTAAATTTAATTTGATTAGTATGGTAGTCAAAGTAAGATTATTATAGATCAAATGAATAAGTAACTTTATTAAAATAATGTTTATATCGAGTTTCCATCAATGTGGTGGAGAATATTTTGATTGATGATAAACATCATTGTATTAAATTTGCGGAGGAAGCAGAAACGGTTTTTGCTCGTGATGTTTGTTTTGAGGAAGAAGCTTCTGATTCCGTTTCTGAATGCTCGGAACATTTTGATGAATTGCATAATGAAGAACCAATTGTTGAGGCCCTTGTTGATGATCTCAAGGAGGCTTGGGAGCACTCTATTGATAAGCAAACAGCAGCCCCCTCTACTGCCCCTTCAGCTGCGCAAAACAACCATGTCTCAGCTTCTTTTAACATTCAACAGCAACAGGTATCTTCACCTCTTGATCCCGTGCAACCAAAAGATTTAGCAGGACAACCATCAGGCCCTTGTGCTTCTTCCAATAGTGCACACAATGGGGCAGCAAGCAAAATTAATCCAACAAAGGCAGCATCTTGTTCCAACACTCGAAAATCTTCAACAATTTCGGGTCCTTGGAGTTTTGATTGGATCAAGGATCATCATGTAGGTGATGCTGCTGTTGTTTTTTCACATAAAAAAAAGAATAAGGTGATGCAACGTCGGCATAATGTTACTCATAATCCTACTCTTATTAGCCTCCGCCGTATTGCCCGTATGCCATTCAAAGATCGATAAAATCTAATTCATATGCTCAAGAAACTCAACAAAAAATCAGCAGCTCCCTCTTGTTCTATTAACAGCAAGAACAAAGAATGTTTAGACGCGAAATCATCTTCAACATCATCCGGGGAAGATTGGAAGAATTGGTTTTCTTTGCATGATAAATCTAATGGTTGTGGCAAAGATATCGTAGATATTGGCAAAGCTATCAATTTATAATTCAAGGGTGATTGTTCTAATATGTTCCAAGCTCTCTCTCGGCCTAATAATTTGGAGAGGAAGACAAAGAAAGGTGATGTAGGCGTTGAGGGCAGCCACGCTAATGTTGCGGTCTCCTCAGCAAGTTGTTAATTTTTGTATTGTTCTTTTCGTGTTGGTGGTCACAATGAAATTTATTTCTTATAATATAAGAGGGTTGGGGAGTCTTGAGAAAAGAAAGGTAATTCAAAAGATTGTGAAATTTCACCGTCCGTGGATTTTATGTGTTCAGGAAACTAAGTTGGAAAGTATTAATGATTTTCTTTGTTCTTCGCTTTGGGGTAATCAAAACTACGGTTTCTCTTACAGACCATCTTTGGGAGCTTACGGTGGCATCTTAACCATTTGGGACACAGAGGAAGTTGATGTTATTATTACTAGGAGCTTGGCTCATGTTGTTATTATTCAAGGCAAAATGGTGAAAAATGGAGCCGATTTTTCTCTTGCAAATGTCTATGCACCGTGTGACCCCCTTCGGTGGCAAGATGTTTGGAATCACCTTGGAACGATTATTGTCAATTTTAGAGAGACTTATTGGTGTGTTTGTGGCGACTTTAACGCGTTTCGCTCTCCCGCTGAACGCAAGAGCTGAGTGGCTGGTTCTTTTACTGAAGATTATTCTCATTTCAATCAGTTCATTGATGGTAACATCCTTTTTTATCTTCCTCTTTGTGGCAAAAATTTTACTTGGTTTAGAGGGGATGGTGTTTCTATGAGCCGTCTAGACCGTTTTCTTCTATCTGAAGATTGGTGCACTATTTGGCCTAATATGGTGCAACGTGCTTTAAATCGTGGCCTTTCTGATCATTGTCCCATTTTGCTGTCTATGGATGATGAAAATTGGGGCCCTCGTCCTAGGCGCATGCTGAAGTGTTGGGGGGACTTACCAAGTTACAAACAATTTGTTAGAGATAATTTGCAATTTTATCATATTGAAGGTTGGGGAGGCTTTGTTCTTAAAGAAAAATTGATGATTAAAGGAAGCCTGAACACATTGCATCTGAATCACACTCAAAACCTTGAAGGTCGTTTAACCAACGTTCAAGACCGTATTTCCTTTCTAGATGCTAAAGGGGAGGAGGATGATCTTTTATTGGAGGAAATTGAGGAGCTTCATTCTCTATCTTCAGACTTTCGATCATTATCTCGTATTAACACCAACATGCAATGGCAGAAATCTAGATTACTTTGGTTGAAAGAGGGAGATGCTAACACTAAGTTCTATTACAACGTTATGTCATCTAGGCGGCGAGTAAACTCCATTTTTTCCTTATCTATTAATAGCGCTATTGTGGAGGGAGTTGAAGGAATCCGGGGACTGGTTTTCAATAATTTCTCATCTCATTTTCAATATGTGGCTGCTGAAAGACCTTGCATTGAGAATCTCAGTTTTAATAAGCTTAATGTAGGTCAGTGTGGTGAGCTAACCAAACCTTTTTCAGTTGACGAAGTTAAGCAAGTGGTTTGAGATTGTGAAAGTTTTAAAAGTCCTGGACCAGATGGTATTAATATGGGGTTTGTTAAGGATTTTTGGCCTGAACTCCGTGATGATTTTAAGCACTTCTTATCTGATTTTCACAGGAATGGAAAGTTGTCAAAAGGCATCAATAATACTTTTATTGCTTTAATTCCAAAAATCGAGTGCCCGCAGCGCCTGAATGACTTCAGACAAATCTCTATGGTGGGAAGTCTCTACAAAGTTCTTTCCAAAGTTCTCTCCAATAGATTGCGAAGGGTTATGTCTAGTGTTATTTTTGAAACACATTCAGCTTTTATTCATGGCAGACAAATTCTTGATGGTATTCTCATTGCTAACGACATTGTGGAAGATGTTAAGCGCTTGTAAAAAGATTTGCTCTTATTCAAAGTCGATTTTGAGAAGGCTTTTGACTCCATTAATTGGTCCTACCTTGAATCCGTCATGAAAAAAATGAACTTCCCTACCTTATGGCGTAAGTGGATTATGGAATGCATCAGTGTGGCCACAACTTCTGTTCTTGTTAATGGAAGCCCAACAGATGAATTCAAATTTGAACGTGGGTTGAGACAAGGTGACCCTTTTCACCCTTTCTACTTTTAATAACAGTTGAAGGTTTGAATGTCATGATGAAGGCTTTAGTAGAGGCTGGCCTATTTTCTGGCTACAAGGTGGGCGCTAATAATCATGTCTCCATCACTCATTTACAATTTGCTGATGACACCTTGTTGATTGGGGAACGAAGTTGGGCTAATATTCGATCTCTGAAAGCTCTGCTTCTTCTCTTTGAGGCGACATCTGGTCTTAAGGTGAACTGCCACAAAAGTATGTTAGTTGGTGTTAATATTCATGACTCTTCGTTGGTTGAGGAAGCCTCTGTTCTTAATTGTAAATTGGGCAGGGCCCCCTTCCTTTATTTGGGGTTGCCTATAGGTGGGGATCCTTGAAAATTAAAATTTTGGCAACCGTTGATTGATCGTATTAAATCAAGATTATTGGGTTGGAAGAGTAGAAATCTCTCTTTGGGTGGTCGTTTAGTTCTTCTAAAGTCTGTCTTGTCCTCTCTTCCAGTCTACTTTCTTTCCTTCTTCAAAGCTTCCGCATGTATCATTTCTTCTATTGAATCTTTATTTAACTGTTTTTTTTTTTTGGGTTGTGAAGGGGTTAGAAAAATTTCTTGGATTAACTGGAACACTATTTGTTCCAAAAAAGAGGAAGGCGGTTTAGGAGTGCGGATGATTAGGGAATTTAAGTTGGCTCTACTTGGTAAATGGTGTTGGCGGATGCGGGTTGAGAATATGAGCTTGTGGTTTAGAGTTTTATTAGATAGATACGGCGAGGTAGGAGGTAAAGTCGCCGAGGAGGGGAGATTTAACTCTGTTTGGTGGAATAATTTGATAAATGTTAAAAATGGGGCTGGTGTGGGAGGTGGTCGGTGGTTTGATGATAATGTGGGGCGAGAGGTAGGTGATGGTGCCCAAACTTTATTTTGGTGGGATCCTTGGATTGACGGGTTAGTTTTGAAGAAAAGTTTTTGTCGTCTTTTTGATCTTGCTACTGATAAAATGGCAACAGTGGCTGAAATGTATTCTCTTGGGTGGGGGGTTGAGGGTGTATAGCTTGGCAGTGGCGGTGTCAGTTGTTAGCTTGGGAGGAGGAGAAGGTGCGGGAGTGTTGTGATATTTTATCTAATATTGTTTTGCAGCCTACTCATCCTGACAGGTGAATTTGGCACTTACATGCCTCCAACAGTTATAATGTCACAAGTGCTTATAACCATATGCTGACATCAACTAGTAACAACTTGACAGTTACTCACATTACTGAAATTTGAAACAAGGAAGTGCCCCTGAAAATCAGTCTCTTCGCTTGACGCTTGTTACGTGATAGATTACCAACAACGGACAATCTAATCAAAAGACACATTTTACATTTGAATGCTCAGTTATGCGTGGGTGGATGTGGTATGATAGAAGATGCAAAACACTTATTCCTCTATTGTGATTTTTTTGGCAAGCTTTGATATGGTATTTCTCACTGGCTTGGTTACAACATAGTGTTTCCTGAAAACGTGTCAGACCATTTATATCAATTTGGCACCTTTAGCGGTTTTTCTAACAGCAAACACTCAGCTCTTAACCTTATTTGGCTATCATGTGTGTGGGTGATTTGACTTGAAAGGAATGCTCAGATCTTTCACCAAAAAGAAGCTTCTTTTAATCAATTGCTAGATAAAGTTAAGCTTCAATCTTACTGGTGGCTGAAAGCAAATCGTCCTAGTTTTGTTTTCTCCTACCATTCATGGTGGTTGAATCATTTACCTTGCTTGGGAATATTTTTGTAACAGGGCAACATTCTTTTTTGAGCTTGTTTTGGCTCCCCATATTTGTTATTACTTGTTTTTGACTCTTTCAGCTGGGGTTTTGGCACTCCTTGTACTGAAACCCTCAAGCTTTCAGTAATATAATTGATTTTAGCTTCTTAAAAAAAAAAAAAAAAAGTCTAGATAGAAGAAAAATTATTATTAATAATGGATGCTTTATTTGCCATTGTACAATTATCTCTAATGAACGACGAACAAAGATTGACGAGCAAGAGAATCATAAATGTACAATATAATTGCACATACAATTATATTCTTAGAAGTATCATGGAATTATTTTTGAACTTAATTTTTATAATTATAACTAAACCCACAATAACATTTGTGAATTACGCACCATGGAATAAGAGGAGGTTTACACCAATGAGTAATACAATCTGCATGAGATGAACATCTATCCCTTGTTGTTATATTAACTAAGAAAAAATGAATGTTAATAATAGGGAATGAAACATTGTGTATAAGATAAAGACGAAAATTTTAAAGAGAAGAAAAAGAAGAGAATAAGGACTAACCACCGTCGATTACAATGACAAAAATGAAAAGAAAAATAGTTATAAAACAAATAAACTTCATAATTTCAGACATATTTTATCTTGTTTGCTACATGCAATAGAAACTTGTTTGATTATTTTATAGTGTAAAATTTCCATTCTTCAAATTATAAATATTTTTAAGCGTCTCTTTGGTGTCTCTTTAGGTTGTGTTGGTCAAGAATAATCTTTAATTTTTAATACTATTCTTTCAATTTTATCCTTTCGAGATAGACAGGGATAAAATCGATCCAAAAAAGAGAAATTATAGGGGTACATACTAAAAAAGAAAATGGTGTTGAAATATTCATCCATGAGGTGTATATATATATATATATATTATAAAGGGTGTGAAAATTTATTTATTAACTAAAAATATCATAGCATCAAAGTTAAACTTTAACATTTGGGTTAATATCTCAAATAGTCTCTATAATTTGGACGAGATCTGAAAATAACTCCTATAAAAATGAAAACAAAAATTCCACCCCCGTAATTTTTTATTCTTAGCCATTACCCTGTTAAAAGAGATATTCCTCAAGTAACCCCTGTAATTTGGACGAGGTCTAAATATATTTCATCCCTGGTGGGATATGCAAAAGGGGACGAACCACTACGGCTTGCTCTTCTTCTAAGAACCTGGAAAACTCTTTCACTCGTTTGAGGATTCAATAAAAAAATTAATTATAAGTTTGTGATTGTCTAGCAATGATCTCTATGAGCCGTGGGGAGGACACCTTTCATGAATAACGTAAGGACCAGCTTCGATAAGAACACTAAGGTTCCTGCATATCCCTTCCCCTCTGGGAAAACAGTGATGGGAAGCTACACGAAATAAAGCTTGAAGTGATTTCCTTAACCATCATACAAAACGGGATTTTCTGTTATCGACGATGTTTGTTGTACGTTGTTGTTGATAATGTTTAATTGATTATGAGTTTTTTTTGTTTTTTTTCTGAATGTTAGTGAAGATTATATGAAAATGATGATGAATTTAAGGGAAGAAGATGAAGAAGTTAACGTAAGATAAATAGACGCATGAATGTGAATAAAATCCATAAATTCTTTAATGGAAAAACGCATTAATGAGATTAAAAAACATAACTTTTGTAAAAGGAATGCACATAAATGACAATAATGTCATACTTTTTGAAATGAGAATGCACATTATTTACTTTAAAATACATATATTGTATAATGGAAGACGCACTTTAATGACACTAAAATAACGAAATTCTGCAAGTATAAGACGTTAAAATGCAGAAATTCTCATTAGTCTCAAATGTACTTGTCTGGATGACGACCAAATTAATAATGATATTAACCATCATTAAATTGTCTTTCACTCCCGTTGTTGTTTTTATTGAAATTTTGTTTCATTGTATGAAACTTTCCTAGCTCAGCCATTTCACAACACGCTACGCCGATGATTAAGTGACATTTTAATGAAAATGTATATGTATTTCACGATTATTTTTCTTGCTTGATCATGACAAATAAAGAATGGAAACAATCAACAAAATGCAGTCAATTATATTCGAAAATGTGGTGCATTATTTTAAAAATAAAACACGATAATACGATAAAATCATTCAAATACATTGTCAAAAACTGACATAAGTTTTAACGCCACGAAAAACTGATAAATCGGAACAAGGAACTAAAATACAAAATTCCATTCATCTTTGCCATTACCAATCATGACTTTCGCGCCTTCATGATTTCTCCGAGCAACAATTATATGATTTCAATGTCCTCCAATTTTGAAGTGCTTATTTGGAAGGTATCCAATAATTAGAATGTAATCCCATTTGTTGGCACAATCTTCAATCATAACAAAAGAAGTGGTTTGTTTGTTCCATGTCAACTTACAAAACCCATGATACTCAAACATTTACAAACAAAATAAAAGTTCATTAAAATTTTACATATTAGACTTATATACGATTTTCTCTAATATATTTATAAGAATTAAACAACTCATCAAAAATTCGGAAGTAACATCATATGGAGACATTTTTTTCTCGTAGGAAAATTGAAAATAAACCTCATCATGTTGATATGGCGGTGGAATGAGATCAACAATGTATCCATATTACGATTAGTCATTACAGAAATGAGAGGTGAACTACAAAGCAAAGAGTGGGTTGACAAATGAGAGATGTCAAAAGCAGAGGTCTGAATTTATAGAAGAAGGGGCGGATGCATAATTCGTATATTTGGGATGGAAAATTTTAATTTTTAATTCGAATCTCATATCTCATTGGATCTCTTGTTATAAAAGCCTAATAAATTTCATTTATGTCAAAACTGATTATGACACGTTGTTAAATGTCGTGTATGTCACTTAATAGTGAGAAATGGGGAAAGGAAAATTCGTCCGATTAGAAAGGAATGAGGGGAAATAATGACTTTGCAAATGGTTTGGAGGGAAAACTTCAGGTTTAGAGTTAGCTTGACCTAACAAACTTCTATAATAAAAGAAAAGATAACAGTTATGAATATACTTGAAATATGTTGGAATTTTGAGATTGGAGTATATATGATTGGATCTAGATTAAGGAACTCAATGAGATATAATCTTACCTTTTTTAATTATTGTGTTTCAAAAGACCAGGTGGCAAAGGGTAAAGACAATATGTTTTACCTCGAGGAGACTAGTATCTGATCGTACCTGACCAGAAGGTGGCTGTCGGTGCTGTATTGAATGCGGTGGTTCACGGTGGTTGTTTTCACTTCTAGTGAGCGTTGGACCAAATGGGGTGTGTGTACCTGCATATACTCCGACGCTCAAGTAAGTAGAGGTTCAGAATGAGGAGTTTCAGAGTGAAGAAGATTCTACCTTGGAGGCTGCGAGGAGCCTCATATTTATAGAGGTGGGTGAATGCAGAGCCGTTGTAAGGCACACGTGTGGCCGACGAGAACGTGGGTAAAGATATTCGCGAGAACGTGGGTAAAGATACGTTACTGTTCGTTTGAACAGGTCTCAGTTGCTCTGTGCACCCCCCTCCCGGAGAAGGGGTGTGTTGCGAGTAATATGCCAAATGCAGTATTTGGGCTTGGTTTGTTATTGGGCCTAAGTGGTTAAGCCCAGGTCTTTGACCGGTCTAGAACAGTAGCCCCCCAAGTCGTTGCTCTAGACCAAGAGTGATGAATTAAGCCAAAGCGGGGGGGCCGACCGCAGAGGACATGAATGTGTTCGGAGAAGTCCAGATGGAGAAACTAGGAAGTTCTCTAAGTAGAGTGTTGGTTTGAAGTATGTAGTGGACGATCTTTTTACTCGGTGCAGGCGAGCGGAATAAAGGACTTTGGCACATGGTTACTTTGTAGTTGGGATCCAGCTCGTAGTATGCGAGGACATATGCTCGTTGATCCCTACGTTTGTTCGCCACATTATGCAAAGATTGTCCTGTTTGGGAGAGGTTCCCGACCTATCTGAGCTCGTCCATGTTGGTCAGGAATGAAAAGAATTCCCTCGTCAGAGAGTTGGTTGTTTGTCATTCAGTAATTAATGCCCATGTCTCGAGGATGAGACTGAGGGGACATGGCCTTTGGTTTCTGATTGCCACGTGTAAAGGCTATGGGGTACTTGAGTACCTAGTGCCTTGATGGCGTCTCAATTTCTGTTTCCAAGACGTTATCAGAAACGTGATCCGTTCCAGACGTTTGAGAACCAAAGGAGTTTGATCAAAACCGTTGGATTCGTTGGTTGGGATGATTTGGAGCGTTGTCACGTTTAGTTGATGAAGATTCGTATGTCAAGGACTACACATGATCGTGTTCGCTTGGTTTCTGAAAGGTTGCAAAGGGAGTATAAATATGTTTCAAACATATGTTTGGAACACTTAGTATTTTTTCGTTTTAGCAACTTAAGGTTTTCAGAATTCCCTTTGGATATTTCCAGTGCAGTTTGGTCACTTTCTTTCCTTTTTCTTTTGCATATCATTTGGCTTGTGATCACTTGTAGTTTTTGTGTTTAAAAACTGTAATCTCGTATGCTAGTAGTTTTTACTCCGTTGCCGCGGTTTCTACCGTTGTTTGATGGTTACCACTGCATTTTGAGGAGTGTTAGGATTTTAAACCTGTTTAGAGTTTTTGTTGGAGGGAGACACCACTGGTGACTAGTCGTATCCTTTCTAGGGTTTTGACTAGTTGTCGTTGGGTGGTGGTTCGTCCTGATTTTATTCCTGTTTTAGATCTTAGGGTTTTTTCGACGTAGAAAAGAAAGGAACATTGGGTATCATTGCTTTGGATTCACCCTAATAGGAATGAGGCTGCCTCCCATGACGTCTTTTAGGTTGGAAAGGATCCTTTAGATGCAATATCTGTTTTTTCTTCCAATGGTGTGGCGGACATACTATATCAGATATGTTCCAAATATACCGCCTGCCGTATCCCTATGTATGAAATGGTTTTTTAAGATATGTGGTTTAGGTTACCGTTTTCGCCGTTGTTTGTTGCCCTACTTCAGTGGCTGGAGTTGTGTCCCTCCCAACTACATCCGCGTTCTTACCCTTATGTTAAGGCCTTTGGGCTCGTGTGTCAATATCTACGGGTCTCGCCTTCTAAAGACTTGTTTTTTAGTATCTTTTATGTTCGAAGGGAGGCGGATAATGAGGACGGGCGAAAGTGGGTAACCCTTTGTCAGAGTAGGAAGTTGTTTGTAGATTTTGAGGAGGGACCTCCCGATTTCAAGGGGAGATTCTTTCTGGTACGCCTGCGGACTGAAGTTGCTTTGAGTAATGTGCTAAAAATGATCGAGAGACCCCATTCTAAGGGCGATGTGGCTTGCACAAGGATCCCTCGTTTTAACTTTTTCTGGTATCTGGACCATTTTGGCTATGAACCCAAAGTTTACAAGTGCAAGTATTTTCGTTTGTCGAGCCAGGATAAACTAGGGTATAATGAGATTCGTTGTTTTGTGGAGTCTTTTCATCGTGTCATAGTGATGGATGTAGATGGTAACCCTAAGATAGATTCGTTGGGGAATCCGATTACCGTTCCTCGAGTGATCGATACCCGAAGTCTAGTGTTTTCCCTTAGTCCGACGGAAATACTTGGTAGTAACCTTATTTATTCATTCTTCTCATATGTGTTTTGTTATTGCCTTTCTGCTTACGTGTCGTGTTGGTTTTTGCAGGAAATATGTCGAACATGCGCCCAGAAATGCGTTCACTTCTTGTTAAGGCGAGTAAGAAAGTCACCGGTCAGGACACCCGCGACCGTAGTTGGGGGGCCTGCCGAGAGCGAACAGCTGAAGTTCTATTTCCAGTGAGGGTTACAGATGATCCCGTTGAGGAGGAGGAGGTTCCTTTGAAGAGAAAGAGGTTGGCTTCTTCTGATAAGGGTAAGGAGGTCCAGACTGCGCCGAGCAGGACTCCTATCGGTGATGGGGAGTTAATTGAGCTTCCCAATGTCTGTTCGAAGCCTGACATGTTTGGACCTCAGTCGACTCTCTTCCTAAGTGACCGCGAGCTGAAGGTGATCGATGATTTGGGAGTTGCAGGTAGGAGCCAGGCGATGACTGAGGGGATCATTGGCGCGATGAGAGCCCTTGAGATTGTCGTGGTCCTGAACTATTCCTCGACGGAAGCAATGATTCATGCTGACGCGTTGGCAAAAGAGAGAGACGAGGCGATGGCTAAGAAAGAGAGGCTTGATAAGAAACTTGATGATATGAAAGCCGAGCTTGCCACTGTCAAAAAGAGATCAGCCGAAGATCGTAGGATTTTGGCTCAGGTGAAGGAAGCTCGAATGAAGTTAGCTGAAGGGAAGCTTCGGCTTGAGGCTTCTCTTCGTGATGCTACTGGTCCTAGCCCCAATGAACCTGAAGATCTTCGTGGCCTAAGTCATTATGGTCTCGTGGATAAGATAGTAGAGATGGAGAAGAGTCTGGTTGGGTCGGTTCGTCAGAGTTTTGAGAATGCTATCGATCAGATGAAGATAGCGAACCCTGGATTCGATTTGAGTACTGAGGGGATGCATTTCCTGAATTTTGTTCAAGGAGGGATGATCGTGGCTCCTAGTGATGATGACGATGTACCGGCCCACACGACTTTGTAATTTTCTCTGTTTCTGTTGAACAATGTTTTGGCCGGCTTGCGTGCCGTAGACAATGTGCGCCCTTTGTGGTTTAGCACGAAAATATTTCTGTGATTTTTTAGCTTTATGGCGTTTTGTCTTTATTTGCTCGTTGATGAGTCAATAAATTAGTGTTTTTTATAAATTATTTGAGTTCGTTTTATTTAGATTTGATTTCGTTTTATGGCGTTTGATTTCCTTTTTAAAAACTTTTCTTTCTTACGTTCTGAAAAACTGTTCCCAGATTCAGAGTCTGAAATAGTTCAGAGTCTGACTTGAGTTCAGAGTCTAAGTGCAGCGGATAGAGAGTAAGAGAACATAGAAAGAAAGAACACAAGCAATTATACAGGTTCCTTCCACAAACCGGAAGTAGTCCTGTCTCCCTTGCACTTCCAAGGAAAGTTCCACTTAAAATGTAATATCAAATTACAAGTTGCTCAAACACACAATAAGAGACTTCTCAATGCTCAGGGACAACTCCAAGAGACTTCTATGCTCAATCACAAAAGAAAGAGACTTCTATGCTCAATCACAAAAGAAAGAGACTTCACTAAACAATTACAGAGAATTGAAAAGAGTTTTGAATACTTGATATATAATCAGAGGTATTCACAAAACAATAAAAACAGAACAGACTCTGTTTTTCTAGACACTTAAGAATTCTAAGATATGAACTTTTGTAAGAATTCTCTAAGTTGAAGATGTGTTTAAACTTGCGACGTTTTGGCTCAGATATTCGTTTTTCTTGTATATGTGTTGTTCTGCATTTATTCTTCAAGTCTTCATCCCTATTTATAGAGGATTTGAGAGACGTTGAGAACTAGCCGATACATCAACTTGTCTTGTCTGAAGCTTTGATTCACCATTGATCTTTTGCCTGATTTGCTGATTGTCCTATGAAAACAAATTCAAAATCCATTTCACTTGTGATTAAACAACGTCTGCGAACATTACTGTTATTCTTGTCTTGATGTAGAGACAAGATGCAGAGACATGCGCAGAGTTAGTGGTTGTACACTTCGTACGAGCATTTCTATTGCATCTTTCATGTGGACGCAATCATCAGTGGTGTGACCGTGGCATTTGTGGAATCGGCAATATTTTGTTTTGTCGACCCCTTTCTTCTCTTGTGAAGGAGCTTTCGGGGGCTTGACCCAAGCGTCCTTCAGCTCCGCAACGGAGATTTCAGCAAGAATTTTCTCCCTTGACATTTATAAGGGAGTATATTCCGTGAAGCGACCGCCTGGTCCTTTCCCTTCGCGGGGAGTTTTGCCTTCCTTCTTCTTTTCGTGGAAGGGCTTTCTAGAGGATTCAGCAGCAGGCTCCTCCTTCCTGGCCTTGTTGAGGCTATCAGCATACACCTCTTCCTCGTAGCGAATGAAGGTCTTCACAATCGCGAGGAGTTGATTATAGGTTTCTGGGCGGTCGAGGCAAACAACCTTCTTGACGTTTGTGCCTTCGCGCAGACCTTTGGTGATTAGGTACTATTTCAAGTTTTCATCAGCACCTCGCACCTGAACCGCTTCTTTGTTGAACCTCTCGATGTAGTCTCGAAGAGGTTTGCTTCTTCCTTGGACAATGGCCTCAAGGGACGCCACAGTCTTGGGTTGGGTCCTTGAAGCCGTAAAATGAGTGGTGAACTCGTGGCAGAGGTCACCCCATGTGTGTAACGTCCCCCTCGGAGCATCACGTTCGTCGTCAGAACTTGACGAAGAGGAGGAGAACCAAGAGCGCCTGCTTTGGCTTGGTGGGGGTCTTCGTGGAGGATATCGCATAGGTGGAGAGCGTCTTGGGGACCTTCTCCTTGGTGACCGCTGCCCGCGGCTAGGAGATCTCACTCTGACGGAACGTCTAGGAGACCTAGATCTGGAACGGCGGGGACTCCTTCCCCTTCTACTACGGGGTGGGGAAGGAGTATCACGAATGTGGATCAGCTGCCTTTTTTATTGCTCAAGTTCAGCTATTCGCTTGCTTTGCCTCTCAGCCAACGTTATTTGATGTTTGACTGTGCGGAGGAGGAGGTTGATCTGCGTATTCGCGGTGCTATCGCCCATCTCATCGGGCCGCGAGGAGCCAAAGGTTGGTCTTTCCTGCAGCGGGATCTCGGCATGAACACTCGTTCGAGTGGTTCCTCGTCGAGGGCTATGTACAAGAGATGGGGAAGCCGTTCGTCCATCTTGGTTTGGACGTTGAACGATGCTTTGGAGACGTGGTGCACCGTTGACAGCCATGGTTTATATGTGAAAGCTTTGGTTTTTTGTATGTAAAAAACGACGAAAGCTTGTAATTTCCCACAGACGGCGCCACTGATCGTACCTGACCAGAAGGTGATTGTCGGTGTTGTATTGAATGCAGTGGTTCACGGTGGTTGTTTGCACTTCCAGTGAGCGTTGGACCAAATGGGGTGTGTTTACCTGCAAATGGTTGTTATAACACCTTAATTGCTATTTTAGAAAACTATTTAGTGTTACATTTTTGTATCATAGCAGGTCAGTTCAGACCATGCATGGGTAGGTAGAATTAATTTATGGACAATGGTTCCTTAGTTCTTCGATGTATATTCTAGTTATCATTTCATTAAATGGTAAATTTGATTGACTCAATATTTATGTGTGATATGAAGAACGATATGGTCGACAACCGAAGGCAACCTGACAAACCCCTAGTAAATAAGCGGAAAAACATAGACAATGACCGATAGGCTCAGGTTGTTCAGCAACCAAAACAATTCATGATGCAAACAATGTAGGAACAAAAAAAAATCATGCAACAACAGGTACTGAAATCCTCTCAACAACCACCACTCCCACCGAAAGTGGGAAATAGGGATTTCAATTAATTTTATAAGTTACCGCTAACTCTTGACGGAAGAAATAACCCTTCGGTATCTTAAGGGTGGTTAAAACATATGAAGAAGTCGTTTAGGTGTCCCTTTGCATCCTAGAGAAAAAAATTACTTTTGATACCCATATGCTCAAAGGAGTTGTAGAGGCATGAGGGCATGAAGGCGTGCATAACTTATGCTCACAAGACCTTTTATTGGGAGCATTTTCAGAAAATATTTTTCAATAATACTTTCTAGTAAGTCTTAGGGTTCATAAATAACATGAGTTACTCTAACTAACACAAGGAAGTGTGCCAATGTCAAAATTTGTTGGGTATTTGTATTGGCTGCATTGTTGCTAAAACAAATATCCTTGTTTGTGTTGTTGGAACCAATGATCCAACATGTGTTTAGGCATCTCTGTAAGATGTTGGATATGATGTTCCAACATCATGGAACGGTTCGGTGTGCCTGAGTTCATGCATATATGTACGCGCGCCTAATATTATTTAAGGTAATAATATTTCCTTATCTTATTAACCAAGCAACGCGCATATCTTTACAGAATCAGTTGTGGAATATTCCTAAAGTTGTGATTATATTTTAGGAAATATTTGAAGTTGTTTTGGACGATCCTAAAGATGTTCCGACATTTTAGGACTTTCCATATTTGTTTATGATTCTTGTTTTGCAGATCAGCTGGACGATCTGTTTTGTTCTGAAGCCCAACAAGATTATTTGACCCGAGCTGCTTTAGTATATAAGGGAGACTTCAAGACCTAATGAACTATTCAAGCCGTCATACTAAAAAGTTTTAGCTTTTAGGGTTTTGAGTCTAAATGTGTTCTATTTTTGTATCATGTTGATGCAAGTTTAGTACCTTATTGTGAGCCTTTATTGTATCGTTTGTGATACATGTTTAGGACTGTGTGTTGAGTTGTAAACTCATATGTGCTACGCCAAAGCTGTGAAGTAAGGTTGTAGTTGTTTGTTTGAAGGTAACTTCATCTTTGAGTTTGTGTTTTAGTCTGATAGGTCATAGGAGTTGTGACTGACTATAGGATAGTGAGATGTGATCTCAGATCTAGGAATTCCTAGGTTCAAATCAATACGAGTAGGTCCTAGGTCTTTAGTGTAAACGAGGAGTTTGCTGAGAGCTATAGAATAAGGACTACACTAGTGGATTTCCTTCCTGGCTTGGTAGCCCCCAGAGTAGGTGTGTTTGTCACCGAACTGGGTCAACAATTTCATTGTGTTCTTTACTTTCTTGTCCTTTATTTTCTTACTTTTATTTCTGTTTACCTCGTGATGTTGAAACATTGAACTGAACATTATAAACGTTGCAACATCGTACATAACATATTAAAACACGTATGCTAGAATTTCAGAATTTACTGCTAAATTTAATGAGATGATCCTTTTATATACCTAAATCCTATAAGCTCGAGATGAAAAATGGAAAATAAATCACTTCAAGTTTGGCCTAAGGGATGACATAAGCATAGTGTGTCACAACAGAAGTATGCAAGGTATGCCAAGTTATACATCAATGTCATATCGCAAAACCAGTTTAATAAAGAAATTTAATGGGAAGGAGTAAAAATGATAGCAAATGAAAGACTTTGTAAGATTCAACTAAAATTTGGGCTCAAAAAAACCCACCAAATATAGGTAAAAAGGTGCATACTTCAAAACCAATTAAGAAAGTGGTTGTGATAAACATAGAATGAATCATTCAGGATAATACATGGAAAGGAAACAAATTTGTTATATCTAGAAGCGTCTTGTACATATAAAGATAGAGTGCCATCTATCAAAGAAGAAAGGGATGATCGAGCCAGGTGCAACCGTAATAGGAAAGGTGTATACCATGCACGCAAAAAAGTTAAAAGGAAATATGACTGTGTTTATGGGTCCGTATTATCTACACCGTAAACCTTTTATTACACTCTTTAACTTTGGGGAATCAATTCATTTTTCTCATCTAAATGTGTTAATAGACTCAATTTATAATTAGTATCCATACCTTGAGGAATGCTAACAACACTCACTTTTCAACACTCTTTCTAGCATTCGCTCTTTTATTGGATGGAATCAATGTATGTCTTACCACTTTTGTGGGTTCTATTATCAATGTATAGACCCACAATGATTTAAACCAATAAGAAAGAGAGTGTTCAAAAGATACTCTTCATACATTTTTTGATGGTATTAACCACTGCAACCAATGGAAGTGTAGAGACTTGCATTGGTATGTGAAAAAATTTCCATTACAGATTTTGGACACGTGAACTTCCCAAAATTCCCCCCACGTTAGTTAACTCACATTCAGTAGAATCAACCTCTTAAGTCACGTTGAACTAACGTGAGTTAAGTCACGTAGGTACAAAGCCAACGTGACTTAAGTCATGTTTGTTTTAGGTCAGTTAAGTTTTCTTCAATTTTTCACAAATATGCTATTTTTTAAGACCCCAAACATACAATATGTTATTTTCATTTTTTAAAAGCATGTCATGTTTTTGAAACATCAATAACAACAATTCATTCATGATTCAAAATAAATCATAACTAAAAATACACAAGTACGTGTAATAAATTCTAAAAATACACAATTTTATTTAGTTTCAATTTCATCTATGTTACATTACATGGAAGATTGGATGATTTGAGATATTTGAGAGAGTTTTTAGAGATTTTGGATGTGAAATGAAGAAGAATGAAGAAATGAGACATTTTGTAACCTTTAACTGTACACCGCGTGACTTAAACTCACGTAGGTTATACACCAAGCAGGACAGAAATAATTGTTTCATTCATACATACATACATCCATTCATTCATTCATTTTCATCAATCATTCAAAATACACGAATTCATTCATTCAACCATTCACTCATTCAATACTTGAAAGTTACAATACACAACTTTATTGAAATTTATTGAAGTACCAAAATGCGCAAAGGCTAAAAACATCATATCCAAAAACATCAAAAAACATTCAAAAACAAAGACAATATTAAAAGTCATTACAAAAGTCTCTGGAACAATAACTAAGGCAACACATGTCATTGGTCAATCAATCATTTGATGCGGTAGTTAAAAGCAAAATCCTAATGTTATTTATAGGTTCTTCTAAAGCTTTTGTAGCGCCTATTATTAATTATTAATAAGGATGTTCTTACCATTGTGGATGAAATCCCTGTTATTGTTTCATTGGGTAATGACGTCACTCCTACCAATGTTAATTCGCAACAGAAACATCATATAATTGAGACCCTAATTGAAAGTCCTCCATTTATTGTGGTCATTCCTCATAGATGTCTAGTTATTACGAAAGACCTTAAATTAATTCAAAAATCATTGGCTGCCTAGGCAGAAGGTGATGAAATTCCTTTTACTCATGTTTTTTTATTAGAAGTAAATAAAACAAAAGAGATAGAGTAGTTGTAGATTTTTAATTGTCCTACCTATTGTGAGATTAGCTTGATTTGATTCAGATGTGTAACAACGATTAGGGCATCTTCAAATCCCCCTTCCATCTTTGTTGAAATTAATGCGGTTAATTATTAGTTTATGACTTGTCTTTTGATTTACGAAATATGACCTTATGATTTAGCAACGAAAGTTTAAATTTTATATCGCTGCAATTTAACAAATTATAATTGAGGCTTTCCCTTAAGATGAGTCAAAACCCTAAAATCATACTTATATTCGATTAAAATAATTTAATTGATAAACTAAGCAATTTACTACTATCTTGTTCAAATGAAAGTAGGGTTGTCAATCCTATAATCCAACTTGAGATTAGTTTCATCGTTGGTTTGAAAAAGCATTAGAAACAGACATATACAAATTAAATCAAACACTAATCATAAATTGAATAACAAAATTATTAATTGCATCTAACAAACAAGAAGAGGTTCATCTTGGAACCATAATCAAGAGGTTTAGTTGCACATGGCAACAAACATAATTACAAAGCAACTAGACCATCGACCCGTACGGAATGAATAAAGTATACCAAAGAAAAAAGTTGATTTAATAAGAAATAGTACAATACAATTGTAATGATATTAACATGCTTAATCATAAATTACTAAATACTCATGCAATGATTCGGTCACACATAGTATCGTACCAAAATTTATGTATCATGCAATACATTATCTTAGTCAAGATTATAACATTTACCTAATAAAAATATTAGAACATACTTTATAAGGTTATAAAACTGTAATATCTTATCAAGTGTCCTTTGAGAGGGCTCTTTTTTGGTGGTGTCTGGGTTTCGAACTCTGGTCCTTGTATATATTATGCATTATCCTTACCAACTGAGTTAAGTTCATGGAAACATTTTTGAGAGGGCTCTAGTGCACGCCACCATGTATTATTCTGTTGATTTTTAAAAAGGATCCCACTAAAAATAACTACACCATATTTTAATAAATACTTGTTTATGAAATTCTTTTTCCAATCACAATCGATGACCATTACCAGTTTTTTTTACTTTTAAGCTATTGTCTCCAAATTGAAGCATACACCTAAGAAAAGGTTGCAATGAAACCTCAAGATGTACATGCAAGAAAGTCTATTCACAATTGAGGATTTCCCATATTGTTAGCAAGTAAACTGTTTAGTTATAATTGAAAAACCAACTTCCCTCTCCAAATGCCACAAAGCAATATGAAGGTGAGAAAAACACAAGAAGGGGGGTTGAATTGTGTTTACTTTTTCTTCGTTTTCTCCTACTGAAGTCATTGATCAGAAGCAGATAGAGTTCAGCTTCTGAAGTGATAATCAAAATCTAATTGCAGCGGATAAAACAGAGAGAGAGAGAGAGAGAGAGAGAGAGAGAGAGAAGAAAGACACAAAACAATTATACAAGTTCCTTCCACAAACCGGAAGTAGTCCTCTCCCCCTTGCACTTCCAAGCAGAGTTCACTAAGAATGTAATATCTGATTACAGCTGCTCAATGCTACAACTAGCAAGAGACTTCAAATTACTCAAGCACACTTGCAAGAGATTTCCTATGCTCCTGAACACAGTCAGGAGACTTCCAATGCTCAAGCACAGCTGCAAGAGACTTCTATTGCTCAAGCACAAAAGCAAGAGACTTCTATTCAAACAAAATTACAAAGAAGTTTGTTTGAGGTTGAGCACTTGATATACAATCAGTGATGTTCACAATACAAATCAGATACAGACTCTTATGACTCTAGAATTTCTAAGATATGAACTTTGATAAGAAATTCTAAGTGGAATTTAGATGCAGAACAATTTCAACAGAGTTTGACACTTGTAAATTGTTGTATGAGTCTTGTTTATGTGTGTGTCTGCATACTCAACTAGTAGGTTTTCACTCCTTTATATAGAGGTGTGAAAGATACGTTGGAAATTGTCAGCACATCAAAAAGAGTTGTTTGAAGCTTGATCAAAATCACCAATGATCTTTTGCCTGATAAGGTTATTGTCCTATGAATGATCAATTTCAAATGCATTCCTAGTCTGAAGGAACATTGTTGCAGGCATAATTGTTATTCTTATCTTGATGCAGAGACACAAACAGAGTAGTGGAGGTAGTGGTTGTACACTTCGTACAATTGTCCTTTTTCAACGCTCTTGAGAGAACAAACATCCAATGCTTTCAAATCCTTTCAAATTGGTCGTTGCTTCACTCTTCTGGTCTTCTGTAATGTTAGACGTGATTAAATCCTTTGAAACTTTAACTCTCTCAATCTGCTGATGATCTTCAGCTCTTGACGAAAGACAGCTTCTGGTGATGTAGCTTCTGATGAAGTGCTTCTGATCAACTTGTTTCTGATGACGTCATCACTTCAGGAGCACTTGACTTCAGAATCACTTTTCTTCAGATGCTTCAAGCTTCCTTTTTGTTGATTCCATAACTCTTAATTTGTTCTTCCAGAACCTATAAAATTTACTTAACCCTGTATATGGTCCTGCACACTTGAACAAATATTAGCATATCCAATTGACAATTTTTAATACCATGTTATCATCAAAACTCTTAAAGGGTAATGTTAAACACATTTTGTTCCAACACAATATGCACCAGACAACAATGCCTCAAAAACATAGCATCACACACTAACCTTAGTAAGCACATACCACATCCCAATAATAACATAATTGCAACCTAAAATATTACTAATTAACGATGTTAAAGAAAGCAGAAAATGAAATAGGGAAAAAAATTGAACCAAAGGACAAATAGTAATGTAAATGAGGTTGCAATGATTGCTAACAACTCATTCAGTCATAAAGCATAAAGAAAATATTTGAAATGGTTGTGATAGTAAGCTATAGAAAGTGACGATAAATGATTGAGTATAATGGTTTAAGCTTAACTAATCCAATAACCTATGCTTAAAACTAATCCAAGTTATTTGAAAGTATCATGATTTAATTAATCCAAAAAGTTGTTTGACAGGACAAACTTATTCAATCTGAACAGAGAAAATTTGGACATTTAGACATTGTGTGGGTAAAATTATTCAAGAATCCTGATAGATAAAATGTATTCCTCCGTCTTTAGCTACCAATAAATGGCAGGACTATACATAACAAATATAAAAAGGAAAACAATTTTCAATGTAATAAGTATGTCAAGAAGATGGAGGAACTCGTAAAATCACGAAGAAATGGAGAGAAAAAATGAATAATAGTAATGTAATGAAACAATAAAAACGCTTAATTTCCATCAATTCATTAGCATTCACTTCAGGAAAAATTTAGAGGTAACCCAATTGTCAAAAGTTCTTTCAAAAATAAAAATTGTCAAAAGTTAAATTACCCAACGGTATAACCTTCAAATTTAGCAAGATAAATAAAAAAGCGAAAGTAGACAAAGTAGTGACAAACACACAAAATTCATGACTAATGGCAAACTTGCATGCATGTGGCCTCTATATATAGATAGAGCCGGATACATTAATTAGGTATGCATTGAAAGTTGAAACATGATGCATTAAGTTAAGTAGTTGGCAACACAAAAGACATTTAAGTAATAACATGTGCATTTGGGAGAGAAATTCAAATTTAAAAATTTTAAAACAACATTAATGAGATATGATAGCTTGTTTAACACACCTATATTACATGCTTGGGAGGGAAATCACCAAAGCTATATTAAGCATTTGCTTGACCTAATAAACTTTTATAATAAGTATGATATGATGAAGTATGATAACGAAAAAAACATACCCTAGAAAAAACAAGAGGAAGAGGGAAATCGTGTGCCCTTCAAGCTCTGATGCCTTGTGGATACTTTAGTATTTATCTTGGGTTGACAAAAATAATAATTCACACAATCATCATCTTTTCTCTTGTATATTTTAAATTTTGTTGCATTCATGTGACATATGACTTATAAGATTTATTGTTTTTATATAACCAAACACATGTTATTTATTTAAATATTTTAATTACTAAAAATTACATCTTTTGTATGGGAATGAATTAATTTAAAACTAAAATTGTTTTAGTTTGACCCTAAAATTACATCATTTTCGAATTACTAAGATTATTTGATTTTTATCATGGATTAAATTGGGTCTTGGTAATTTTTAATTGGACTAAATTGGGTCTTCACTCTATTATTATTATTTTTTTAACTCTATTATTAATTTATTAAATTGAAAAAAAGAACTTTAATTGTCATGAAATATATTTGTTTTTTATTCTCTTTTTTATTTATTTATATATATTGTGTATTTTTCATTGATTACAATAAAAAAGATACTTCAATAATGATTAATAGAAGAATTAAATTAAAAACTCAAACAATATAAAGAAACTTTACAATGTCAACCAATTAAAGTCACTCTTTGTTCTTAGTCGAGCAAATGATCAAAGGACATAGGCTTAACACAAAACCCAAATCATGCATAATGTAAATTACTTGCAACACACCTTCCCCCTGAGGGGGGTGTTCGGAGCAAACATAGACTTGGTCAAATGTTTAGTAACGTCTTTCATCATGGCTTCCGCGAAACTCGCTTGACGATTACGAATGAGGAAAGTTTTATAGGAACATTACCTTTGACCAGATTGCTACTCCAAATCACATTTTCATGGAAAACAAAAACAAAATAGATTCAAATTTTGTATAAAATTTCTAAAAAATAAACTCTAAATTATTAATAACTTTTATTTTAATATTTATTAAAGTAATTATATTAACTATTTATTTCTTGTTTATTTTCCTTCTCTCACGTAATGTGTAATACTTTTAAGGCTTAAATATGCATTTTGTCCCTGTAATTTGGGCATGTTATGGTTTTCGTCCTGCAAAAAAAAAAAAAATTTAAAAACATCCCTAAAAAAAAAAATTTGTTTAAAAAAGTTCCCTGGCCTCACCAAAATGCTGAAGTGGTATGTTTTGGCCACATGGTAGTTGCTGACTGTGCAACTTTTACCACGTGGCATGCCACATAATATTATATTTTTAAAATTATGAAAATTGTTTTTTGAAATTAAAAATTCTGAAAATAATTTTAAATTTTTTTTCTTCAGAATTTTAAAAATGTTTTTTTAAATTTAATATTATGTGGCATGCCACGTGGCAAAAGTTGAATAGTTAACAACTGCCACGTGACCAAAATCAGCTGAATAATGGGGCCATGGATCTTTTTAAAACAATTTTTTTTTTGCAGAGATGTTTTTTTTTTGCAAGGACGAAAACTAAAACGCGCCCAACTTACAGGGACATATTTAAGCATACTTTCTTATGATTTTTTTTTTAATTTCTAAATAAATAATTTTTTTTTGAAGGGATTTCTAAATAAATAAATAAACACAAACCAAAACGACTCCAAGCTCTTCTTCCATCACTCTCTGGTATCCAGGTTTCTCAACTCAGTTCTCTAGCTCTCGTAACAAATTTTAATGAGTAGGACCAGCGGTTTTTAAAGTCTTTCCGAACCGGACACAGCTTTAGTTTTCGGTCCAATCGGTTGAACCGGTCAATCCGGTTCAGTTTTGTTAACACCACCAGCTGTAACACAAAAACCCTAGTTTCAGGTGCAAGGAAGAAGAAGAAGAAGAAGAAGAAGAAGAAGAAGAAGAAGAAGAAGAAGAAGAAGAAGAAGAAGAGTTTGCAATGACGAACAAAAAACGAAAGAGACAAGGCAAAAATGATTCATCGAACAAGATCCAAAAACCAGCTTCTAATGGCAAATCTTCCAGCTTTCTCGAAAAGGTATACCCAAAATTCAATTTTTTTATATATTTATTTGAGTTTCAATATTGATTTGTTGGGTAATTAATTTTGCAGATGCGAGCGAGGTTGTCTGGTGGACATTTCAGAATGATTAATGAGAAGCTATACACTTGCACGTATGTTATTCTTCATATTCTTGTCTTTTTTGTTTTGGAATATCAAAATTCAAATTAAGACTTAGGTTCTGTTTGGTTAAACAAAAGTTAGCTTATATTAGATGAACTTATAGAGGATAGCTAATAAGCCAATTGATACTGGATAAACTAAATTCAGTTTTAAATGTTAAGAGTAAAATTAGCTGTTGATGAATATAATAAAATGAGGTAATTTTTTTTAATTAATATTAAAAGCAATGTTAATTTTCATTTATTATTTATGTAATTAATGTTAATTACACAAGAACGAAAGGCAAGCGGGCAATAAGTTGTGCCGCTAACCTTTTCTTGTTGGCAAAACCAATGATTTTAAAAACTACATCCAGACATAGGAGACACAACATAGCTATGCATGACCCTTTGAATTCTTTGTAGAAGATCCACAACCTCTGGTGCTTGGAACCCGAAATTGTCAAACACAAATGGTATAACTAGTATGTGGACCCAATGCCAAGCACATGCTAGAAATACGTCTAATATTTGTATGGGTTAAATATGTCAAGCAATGGTGTCTTCTAAACTTTTCTGTCCCTAATTTTTGTTCCCACTATTAACTTCCCCTAAGGCTTTGTTTGCGCGTTTGGAGGGGAAGGGAGGGGAGAGTTTTGGAAAAAATTGAGGACATTGGGAGGGGAGGGCTTTGGGGGCTCATTTTTCTTCATAATACATGAGTTCTTCAAATTTAATGTATATTAATATTCTTAAAATAAAAAATATATTAATCATAAGTATTATTTTATCATTCTCTAGAAAAATACTTTTTCAAATTTTTTAAAAGATTTCTCCATTTTCCCCTATATTGCCCACACCCCAAAGCTCTCCTTTTCCCTCTCGTCCAAACTCCCAAACAAAGCCTAAGGAAGTTGTAGTGCATTGCCATGTGGACAATTTTAATGACTGGTATTGTAACCGTGGGCAGTATGAGATATATTGATTTATAATAATTTAAAATTTAAAAAATATTATTATTATTTTTATTAAAATTAAATTAAACTCTGGTTCCAGAAAAGAAAAGAAAAAACAATTTTTTTTTCATAATCATCATTTCCATCTTCATCTTTAAACCCAGAAAAAATCATCATAGTCATCTCCATTTTAATTTCTACTATCTGAAAACAATCTAAAAATCTATCTTCATCTCATTCCAAAATCCTGTACTTTCTCTCTTTCAATCCCAAAAACCTCAGTCATAAATAGTTGAAATAGTGTTTGAATCTCTGTTGGTTGCTAAAAATGGTGATGCATGTGTAGACGATGTGAGGAACAAACCAACTGAGATTTGTGAAATAGGGTTTGGATCAGCATCAAGTGCAAAAAATGGCAATACACATTTCGACAATGTGAGAATAGAATCTACTGAGCTTTCTTTTGAGCCTCAAAATTTCGACAAGAGAAACGTTGAATCATCATATGAAATTCCGAAATTGCAAGAGCATGTGAAAATTGATGAAAAATATGTTGGCGATTGTTCAGATAAAATTGATGATTTGTGTGAAGAACCTGTACAAACGACACCACCTAGCGTTGTAATTTGTAATAAAGTAGAAGTTAACACTGATGCAAGGAAAACACAAGAGGTGCTTCTTGTTGGTAATGCATCGGAAAATTAAGGAGTGGGATTTTCGGAATTAAAGATGGACAAAGAAATAGCTCTCTTCTCAAGAGAAAATCTGTAAGTTGCCTTTATGATTGTGTTTTATTTTCATCATTGCTTGCTTATAAGTTTTAGACATTTATATATAAAAAAAATTTGCTTCAGTTTTTTTCTGTTCATGGTTTCACTATTGATTCCGTTTTCAGCATTTGAAATTGAAACCCCTAAATCATCATCATCCTCATTCATCTTCGACCTTCGTAAACTAAAAGTTAGCTGCAAAACCACAAGGCACTTCACTACTACAGTGCAACTCTCAAGCCATAAACACAATCCCTCCCCCTCCCTCGCAAGCAACATATCCATTCACCACTTCTTCCTTGGTAAAAGAGGTTTGAGTACCTGCATCAAGATTTCAAATCACTAGCTGAACTAATAGTGAAACCATAGACAAAAAAAATTCTCAAGCAAAAAAAAAACATTTTTCACATAAATATCTAACTAACTCATAAGCAATGATGAAAATGAAACACGAAGCATGAAAGGCACTTACACATTTGCACTTGAGAAGAGAACTATTTCTTTGGGCATCTTTAATACGGAAAAACCTTCTCCTAAATTTTTGGATGTATCATTACCAGAAGAAGCGCCTCCTGCGTTTTCCTCGCATGACCGTTAACTACTAAATTATCACAAATCACAGCACTAGGTGGTGTCATTTGTACATGTTCTTCACATAAATCAGCAACTTTCTCCGAACAATCGCTACCATTTTTTTTCATCAATTTGCATGTAATCTTGGACTTTCATGACGATTCAGCGTTTCTCTGATTGAAATTATGAGGCTCACATAAAGCTCAGTTGTCTCCATCTTAACATTGTCGACACGTGTATTGCCATTTTCGGCACTTGACGCAGATCCAAACGCTAATTCATGAATCTCAGTCGGTTTGATCCTCATACTGTCTACACATGCATTGTTGTTTTCAGCAACCGACAGAGATTCAAACCCTATTTCAGCTATTTTCAACTGAGGTTTTTGGGATTGAAAGAGAGAAAGAATAGGATTTTGGAATGAGATGACGATAGGTTTTTAGATTGTTTTCAAATATTAGAAATTAAAGATGATTTTTTAGGTTTAAAGATGGAAATGAAGATTATGATTTTTTTTTCGGGAACAAGAGTTTTCATTTAATAAAATATTATTTTTGTTTTCTTTATTTATTTTTAAATCAATATTTCTCATACCGCCCACGTCTAAAAGCGTAGTTACCTTAGTCATTAAAATTGGCCACATGGCAATGCCATGCCAGCTTACGTTAGAAGTTAAAGTACGAGGATGGAAAAGTTCAAGGGGATTATCATTCCACGAAAAATTTTGAGGGACTAAAAGTGAAAGTTGGGATATTTTATAGGACTACAATAATTAAGTAAATTTTAAATAAAGTGAAAATTGGGATATTTATAGGAGTATAAAAATTATATAAATTTTAAATAAATTATTTTTACACAACGAACTAATGTCACATACCATCAACGTGTTTTTCGTTAAACTATTGGATGTTAACATTCACGCAAGTAAATTTCTTTGTAATTTTTTGTATACACGCAAATATATTTCTTTGTAATTTTTTTTAGATTCGGGTAAATACGTGAGAAAATGATATGCTGTTAGGTATATGCTCTAAAGATAGTTGAAGTAATATATGGAAAAAATGCTATAAATTAATGAGAGAAGGGTCGTTATGAAATAAATCTGTTTTGAACATACAATCTTATATTTGATAAAGTTATCCACTATAAGCTAGTGGTATGGCCTTTGCCAAACCTAGTCTTAGATGAAATTGAGAGGTTCAGTGTGACTTCTTCCTTTATGTAGTTTGGGCAATGAATTGGGACATAATGTTTTTTTAATCATTTTTGGATCCTCATTATTTCAGTGGGGTTCGATAACTAGCTGGTTAGTTAGACAGTTTTTAGTTTAATTTTTTTTGTTAATTTGTTAATTTCTTGTTCAAATGATCCTATAACTAGACTTCCTAAACTATTTTCTGTATTTTGTTTCTTTCTTTCTTGTAATTCTTTTTTGGGTTTACAAGATTTAAGGAATTGTCATTTTTTCAGTGGAAAGGAGGCGCTTAATTATTTCCGTGAAGATTCGTCTCTATTTAACTTGGTAAGGGTTGTTTACATGAACTTTTTATTTGAATCTGTCATTAGACATGATTTATGATAAGATATATAATGGTTTTGCTTGATTAGTATTACTGACACCGAAGTTGGAACTCAAATTGAATACTCCTTTCTTTAGGTTAAAATTTTTAAAAATGTGTATTCTGTTTTAACTACTTGCATCTAAGGACCTAACATTCATAAAGGATAAGATGCCTTTGATTCAATGGCAAAACATTGAACTGAGATGTTATAGCAATTTTTTATTTCTCAGGTCTAGTGACCTAATTTTTTTGTTTATACAAAAAAATCCACATTGTTATTGATAAAATCCGAGTTAAACATGTAACTGAAGGAATCAGCGTAAAAATTCACCAAGCAACTCATAATTTTTGTCTGATGAGTGTGTCTTGCAACACTAGTGACTTGGCTCCATATCCTCTTCCACCTTAGTCCATTAGCATGTATTGTAATGATTGGTATTGCTCATTTTTATTGGTCATCTCAATTTTTATTTGGATAGTATCATGCAGGATACAAAACGCAAATGTCAAACTGGTCGGAACAGCCAGTTAATGTAATTATTAAGTGGCTGAAAAAACAGAGTCCTTCTTTTGTTGTTGCTGATTTTGGTTGTGGTGATAATATTCTTGATCTTATTGTTAATTATAACTCTTACAGAATACTCATTTTTTGCTTGTTCACTGCTAATGTTTTCATTTTTCTGATGCATTCCAGGGGAAGCACTCATTGCCAAAAGCGTGAAGAATACCGTCTTCTCTCTTGACCTTGTCTCCAACGAACCCGATGTAATTGCTTGTGACATGGCAAATGTAAGTTTTGCTTGTCAAGCTCATGTGCTTTGTATGCATTGGATTTGGAGACTAGTTTTATAGCAGTGGACACTAGTAGCCGTATTTGTTTCTCTTGCCTTCACGTGTCACAGTTATGTCAAAAACAAATTAGTTTTCTTTTTGCCTTATTTTGGTGTTTATTTCACTAGGGTGTATTTTGTAGAAGTACAAAGATTACTCTACGCTTCCGTTTCTGCTAGTATATTACAAAACTGATGCAACGGATCAGGCTTTAGGCAAGTTTTATCAATAGCAGATTATGGCAGGGCGGCCAACCAACAATCTGCCATATAAACACGGCATTACAGACTGTGTCGTAAACATTGCAGATATAATAGCTGTTGAACCAATGGCAGCACTAACACAAAATCCACATGCCATGGCCGCTATGGCGAATATTTCACAACACTACGTGTGGCTTGCATTTTCGTTGTTTTTCTAGTCAAATAATGTGCCTTACTTGAAGTACAACTTTTATGGATGGGACACATTAGTGAAATCATGAAAGGCTGATGGATTCCTTTATATATTGAAGGAAATAATTATTTTTTTCTTTCTGCCATTCTAGTTATGTAATTTTGCATAGTTAGGTCCTTATCTTTAGAATGAAAAAAAAAATGTACAAGTTGTCTTCCGGAAAAATTTAAGTACATGAATTTCGTAATAATATTTGAAGCACATAATGGAGAACAATCTCATTTTTTTTTTTTTTTTTTATTAGTTGGATTACTTACAGGAGGACATGCTCATTTTTGTGAATTACTTGCAGACTCCACTAGGTTCTGCATCTGCCGATGTTTCTGTATTCTGTCTATCATTGATGGGAACGAACTATCAAACTTATCTTGAAGAAGCATGCAGGGTGCTTAAGCCAGGGTATGTGTTTTTATTTCTACAACGAATTTTCCTTTTCAACCTGGCATGCTTTCCTCGTCAGGATCTGACTTATTGTAGTATTGAACAGTGGCTGGCTTTTGATAGCAGAAGTGAAGAGCAGATTTGATCCAAATACTGGAGGAGCACACCCAGAGAAGTTTTCAAATGCAATATCTGAGCTAGGATTTAACTCCGTGAAAAGGGTATGAAGATATTCCATTTCATTGCCTCTATAAATACTAGCGTGCAAACGTGTCCCCTCGAGTTTTGTCTGTCTCAGTTAATATATATGTATTGGATTGTGCTTACTGATGTTTAATCCTTACAGGACTTCTCAAATAAAATGTTTATTTTGTTTTACTTCACCAAGAAGGTATGTAGCTAATTCATTCATGTGATTCTACTTTTCTTCTTAGATTCTCGTTATTGATTTTGCTTCTTTTTTTTTGTGTAGGAAAAGCAAAATTCTAAAAGGAAGGAAATTGAATGGCCATCACTTAAACCTTGTTTGTACAAGCACCGTTGAGGTTATGGTTTTATTTATACACAATTGTTGTGTGGACGAAAGTTAAATCACATTTCTTGTTAGCATTGGCTAGTCAATCACAAAAGCTCTTGTATTGGTTCTTTTTTATCTTCAAGGTTCATCCCCAGTTTTATTGAGTGTAATGTGCATATTTGCACCTTGTAGCCAAGTGTTGTGGGGATAGGAGAATTTTTTTCTTATAGAAAAAAGATAAAAGAAGATTGATGTATGAAATTCCAATTCTATTAACTATACAATAGCATCCAAGTTAATTCAAGGCAAAAGAGTGTTCACTCCCACTGTTTGAAGGAAGAAAGGGGTTTGATTTAAGATTTTTTATTTTTTTATTTTTAAATTGAAGTGGTTTAGATGTGAGAAGTGAGAATATTGAAAGATGAGACAGGATCCATTGACACCAGGTGTAAGTGAATTGACTTACACCAAATCTGAACCGTTGTAATTCCTTGATCCAATGGCTCCTATTATCCCAACAAAATAAAATTAGTGAAGGCCTGATCCGATTAAGAAAACAGACACTTTTCTTTATTTAGTTTCTCTCCAATTTCTTCTCCGATGATCGGTAATCATATGTTTCAATTTACCCTCTGTTTAACACAACTCATGGTTCAGATTTTTGTAACTTATAACAATTTGTCGTTAATATATAACTCCAATTTTTCAATAATTAATTGAATAATCATGCTGCAATCTTGTGAGAGTCAATTCTTATATATCCTAATTGGTTGGGGATCTTAATCTCGCAAGCCACTGAGAACATTTACCATAACTAATTCGGTTGCTCTTGCCCTTGGAGAAGATGATGGCGGTGCCGCAGTTCTGTTCACGTGTACAACAATATGTAAATACGAAGCGAGAAAAAGAATCAGGTGTGATCCTTCAATAATTTTATTTTGTTGGGACAATAGGAGCCATTGGATCAAAGAATTACAACGGTTTAGATTTGGTGTAAGTCAATTCACTTACACCTTGTGTCAACGGATACTGCCTCTTGAAAGATAGTTAATGCAATTTTGGAAAATAGTAATGAATGTAGTAAATATCAAAAGAATGTATTGTAGAAAATTTGAAACATATTCGTATTGTAATTTATCAAAAGAATGTATTGTAGAAAATTTGAAACATATTCGTATTGTAATTAATTTGTGAAAATATTTTCTATTTTAATGTTTAAAATTTGTGCTAGTTTTTATTTATTAGGGGGGGGGGAGATATTGTGGAGAGATGATAAAATGCATTTTGACATTTTCATTGTCTTGAAAATGCCGAATGTATTGTATTCTGCCCTAGTTAAAATGAGATATTTTGACTTTTAGAATTTTGCTTTTCTAAAAGTGATGGCCATTCAATTTTGGTATATATCAAGACGTCTAAGAAAAAATTTGATATATGTCGCACTTGCATCAATACTTTCAAGAAAAGAAAGAAAGGAATACTTTCAACTAGGATTTATGAATGAAAGAGCGATTGATGGAAGTTTTGAGTGAAAGACTTGTGGCAAAATTTTGGATTTTCATAAGCACAACATAAATTCATTCATAAAACTGGTAAATTTTAGATTCAACTATTCTTTTTTATCATTTCAGTTTTCCCTCCTTTTTTAGCTAGCTCTACAAGTAGTAGCTCAAAGGTCACTTCTTTTATTTTCATGTAGAAACTTTTTCTTATAGGGAGGGGATCCATGAGCCAGACACATTCGCTTGTGTGATTATATGCTTTAGTTTATTTTTCATGTAGTATGTATAGACAAAGATATGAAAGGTTCACCAACTCTAAGCAAGGCATTAGGACGGTTTTTGCGTTAAGAAACTAAATTTATAACTGTACCACTGCTATATCATGTTCAACTCATTTTTGTGTTGTACTAATGTACTGTCTTAGTGAAGATGCATCTCAGTCCAACGTGTATAGCCAGCCATATCTCTGTAGTCAATAGCAGTGTTGGCTTGATCAGCAGTATTCTCACCAGCATTCTGTAACGGTTAAGGGTTCGTGTTTGGATTGCAGTTTACTCTTTTTAATGACAAGTAACCGAGGGATTGTACATTGCCAATTTTCCAAACATGCAATTTGTACTAGATTTTGTGTTGCAGGGGTATGAATATGTGTTGTAAAACCATAACTATTTGTCTCCTTCCTATATTTATTTGATACATCATCTTTTATCCAAATCAGTCAAACTATATATGTCTCTTTTCCTGGCTTTTATTTTGAGCTTTTTGTATGCAAATTGCTTCTTCATATTACACACAAGAAACCGATCTTGTTTCAACTCACTGTTATTTGTTTTTGGTCTTAACCCTCTAGTTTTCGGAGAAAAGGGACTATGGTCATCCCAAGTTTGTGTTAAGAGGTAAGTACAGTCTGACAAATTAACAAATGATTGTTTCAATTGTAATTCGAACTCAGATTCTTCCATACACACAAGACAATGGAAAAAGGACATGAACAATATAAATTTTGTATTAATGGAAGAAAAAAAAAATCAATCAAATTATTTAACTAAAGTCAAATACATATCTCCCAGCTGCAGAGAATAATTCATGCAAAAGATGCCATATTTTATATTTTGGTAACATTCCATTACAAGTCAAGCACCACCTTCACCTTTGTGGAATTTTACTGAGATACTCTTCTAAACTAAGGTTCTTGAGACATAAAAGTTATATATTCGTGATAAAAAAAGTAGTCATTTCTTAAATTTGGTGAATCAAATTAACCATAAAGTAAGGGAATTTTGTTTGTCAAGTTGAAGTTCATTTCTTCATGTTATATTTTTTTTTTTTCTCTAACAAGTTGTAATAAGTCAGAATCTAAGTACTACAATATTGGATAAAAAACAATGATGTTTGGATGGTTGATATAAACATGAACAGTTGCATTTAATGAACTATGCTGCTTCCACAGTTCCACCCCTTCATGTTCTTTTATGGATAATGCTTAATCTCGCTAAGTTAAGTATCACGAGAATATCACGATGTGGCACACCAACTCCTTTTATATCATTTTTGCCCTCTGCGTTTCTTCCAATCTAGGTCTTTTGTTATCCCACGTCTTCCATCCACTTCATATTTCTTTGCATGGCACTATGTGAATCACTTATTCTCTCTCCACTTCATTTATGTGATATACTCATGAAAGTGGATTAACATTAGTCTCAAGATAAATGGATGATATATATTTTCACATACATGAGTGGTGACGGTGATTTCTTTTGAATTGTTGGAATAAACACCTTTACAATATTAAGAACTTATTGAAACTCAAGGAACTGAGAACAGAACAAAGCATAAGTAGACTACAAATCTACTTCAAAGGAATTGGATGATCAAAGCTAGTGGCATTGGTTTCAAACACAAACTTTGATGACAGAACAAAGCATAAGTAGAGTACTAAAAGTATAAGGGCATCTTTAATGAAAGTTGTTATTACTGTCAAAAGAAAGATAATAATGAAAGTTGTTTTTTCTAGACTATAAATTGTTGTGTAACTTCTTCAATGAGAATTAGAGAGACTCGTTCATTCACACAGTTCTTGGTGAATATTGATTTTACTCAATGAGACAGTTGCAATCTGAATTGAAACGATGGCAAGAGGTAACAACAATGGAAGCGACGATGCAGCGTTGGATCCGAATTACATTCACCCATCCGAAATATGCATGAAATGGAGATTATAGAAAAAGTTTTTGTTACTCTCAAATACTGCAGACAAAGTAGTCCAGGCCAGTGACTAATTCCAAGGATGGATGAACATCAACTATGGCAAGTTGGTCAATCACCAAAAGAAAGGGACTTAAAATTTATAAGGCTGAAATACTGTACCGACTCCAGGTTCGGAAGGATCATAATATAATACTTTGTTGCATTATACGACAGGAACCAGAAACAAGGCAGGTACTAAGATTTTAGTAAACGAAAGGAACCAACGAGAAATCAGATCGTAAAAGAGTAGAGAACCAACCCTTCTAGCGGATATAGACAATCCGACATCAGCGATCTGACTTCAGGCTTCCTGAATTATGAATAGAGGTAACCAAGAGTTCCCATCTACGTCAGATCTCAACTGGCTTAATCAAGATAATGAATGAATGCAATGCCTAAGTGAATTCATATGGTAAAGAATCCCGGGTAAACATTGGTGTAGATATACTTGTATACAGTTAATTGTATTAGAATGCGATTAGTAGTGCGGAATAAACGGACAAGACAAGTATATTGCAAACTTGGTGAATATTAAAAACCAAAGGTCCAAAACACAAACTAACAAATAGGTATAATATAAAGTTAGCATTGAACACAATTATAGCACACACTACATGATTATCCAGGTTTCCTTTGACTTTCTGGGTATGCTGCTCACTTCTTGGTTTTCTTCGGCGCTCTACATAAAAGAGATAAAGTTAGACGGTGACACCAATAACACGAAATTCTACCGAACTCACCATTGATCTAAACTTGCACTTAGTGTCTACCTTCTTCAACATGTTTCCTATTTATCTCTTAATTAATAATAATAATGATAATAATATTTTAAGGGTCCTTCACTGACATTGCAAAAGTGACCAAGAAACCAAAAGCTTATCTGCTTATGCCTGCTACTACCCTTTTAAAATTAACCGATTATTCATTCCTTATGCAGAAAATAACTAATGTCAATAAACCAAATCTTCAAAAAGATCATGCAAGTAAAAAGCTAAATAAATTAAGGATAATTTCTTCTTAATTTGTGCACCGAGACAAAGTTTACAGTGACGTACATAGCAGCACAAAGTTCATACAACCACCAAATCCAACAATCTCATGGTGGCAGCTAATGAAACACAAAAGAGAGAATAGGGAAACTACTACTACTTACATAATCATATATGTTTTCAATGGCTGGCAGGCTTGCATATAACAATCACACATACCCTGTGTAGTTTTATCCGTAGAAACTCGGCATTTGAAACTGTTTCCATCGGATAAAACCTTAACTCTTTTCAACTTTGTTAAGGTTTCCGCCCGTTGTATGGAACAATAAGTGGCATAGGTTATATCAAATAGTAGAAGATCTTCAAAATTTGGACATTCATCTGTAAGTGATATAAGATCATCGATCATCTCGTCGAAAGCGAATAACTTTCAAATTAGGGTTTTGAGTGAGGGTCATATGAATTTAATATTAAACTCCTCGCCCAAATTGAGAAAAAGAAAACTGAGCTTAAGACATTCTGTTAAGGTGGTGCGGTATTCTTTTTTTACCACAAAGCAACAAAAGGTCTAGGGTGAGAAGAAGTTTGTGTATTTTGGGTTACCAAGAGACCCCTTTATATCTATAGGAGAAATTATTGGAGACTTGGCCTCCAAGCCAACGCTCGAGTAAAGGACTTTCTTGCTCTCATGGAACTATCTTACTACAATATTAAACACTATAAAAAGAACTTATTTTAACCTTGGTTACTAAAAATATCTGATCGTGGTATATGACAAAATTGATACATCTTTTTATACAATTAAGAGCCTTAGAATTCGGTTAAATGAGTATTCGTCTTTCCGCTACCAATAAATAAAGAGAGTTTTGTAGAATGTAGTTAGTTTTTTTTTTTGGTTTTTGGTTTTTCGGTTCAGTTAATGCGGTTTGCATTGGATTGGATTGGATATGAACACCCCTAGCCACACATATATGATGTCTTAGAGTATGCGCCGCCAGCAACCTATATCTTTCTCCTTCTCTTCGTTTTAAAAAATCTCTCCCTTTCTTCTCTTCTTCTTTCTACATACATCTATACGTTTTATGAGTGCATTAACGACCGTCCAATAAAAAAACGGCCCCAATCTTGACAAGTTTGATATAAGACCAGCGGTTTTTAACAGCTTTAGTTTTTGGTCCAATCGATTGAACCGGTCGATCCAGTACAGTTTTGTTAAACCACTAACTCTAATACAAAAACCCTATTTTAGTTGCAAGGAGTTTTAGGTGCAAGGAAGAAGAAGAAGAGTTTGCGAATAAAAAACAAAAGAGACAAGGCAATGGACTTTCATGACGATTGATAATCGATTAATTTGTATGATACTGTCTGATCTCACTTTGTAAAGATAGGGTTCTTTTGGAGGTGGTAACCAATTGTTGCTTCTTTGAGATCGTTCCAACCGTTAGTTGATGAGACCAGCCGGTGTCGTTTTGGTCATCGCCATCATTTGATACCATTTTCGACTGTGGTGAGAATGTTAAGAGTTCACTAGACCTAAGACAAAGAGGGTAAATATATATCTTACTAATATTAATTTTAAGAGCAAATTACACTCACCTCCCCTGAGGTTTTATTAAAAGACACTCACACCCCCTCTAGTTTGAAAAAAAACATTAACCTCCGTTATGCTAACACCGTTAACTAACATTTTCTCCATCCACTGTTTATCTCTAACGTCAAAAGTTATACCCTAACTAGATTTTTGACCCGTGCTCCGCACGGGTTTATTGTAAAGGGGTTGACATACGAATCATAAAATGCAATATATAATTGGTAACGGTGAAAAAATAACACGTGATAATCAATAGTAGACAAAATAAAACACTTCATAAAATGTATGAAATCTGAAAATATTATAAAAGAAAATCTGGTAATCCTATCAATAATTCGGTAAAAGAAATGACATTTTTAGTATATTGGCATGTAGTTTCATCACACATTGCGAAACACTTCCACATATACGACGTTAGACGTTACATTGGTATCTTCACCATCTTCATCAATGATCAATATCTTTAGTCCTTCTTTGGATGTAACTCTTGAAACAGTAACATACAACTGTCCGTGAGAAAATACAGGTGTTGGTAGATATACACCAACATGTTTAAGCGACGACCCTTGACTTTTGTTAATTGTCATTGCAAATGATACAGACAAACGAAATTGTCTTGGTTAAATTATTGCTAACCTAATAAAACAAATGGGAGAGAAAATATTAGGTTAAGTTGCTGCAGACCTAACAAAATTAATGAGGATAAGTGTAGAAAATATTGTCAAAAATAAAAAGGCAAGAGAATAGGAATGAAATTGGTGCGATGCATTTTTTAGATGGAACTAGACCATTGACCCGTGCGTCGCACGGGTCATATTCACCATAATATATAGGATATATTATATCATAGAAAAAAAGTTGATGTTAAATAAATAGTACATATAAAATTTCATACCACCCTAATTCCTTTAAATGCTTAATACACAGCAAATTGATTTAGCCACATTCCTTAGAAAAAAATATTGCTTTAGCCCCATTGAAATTAACATCATTCGTCATTTGTTTGGTTCCTTCTCAATCAGACGCAACACCAAATTTAGAATTATAAGAGAAATCAATAACAAATACAACTACATGAAATATGCGGATATAGCATACCAACAAACTAACCTAGTGTGCAAAATGGAATATCAATGTGTAC
>Ga0315914_1001161_pt1 | contig 38238 bp, 13 predicted proteins | sample MpolenodulesMG_FD_203920 | JGI IMG/M metagenome (GOLD analysis project Ga0315914, IMG submission 203920) | Medicago polymorpha root nodule microbial communities from Los Angeles, California, United States - elongated nodules | ecosystem: Host-associated > Plants > Roots > Nodule | place: USA...
TGTGACGCTTGATTAAGGAACTCTAATCCTAACAAGCTTTACGCCCTATCAATCTCAAGTTTTAATTTTATAACGTAGATATTTAGGTTTTAAACAAACAAACAAATTACTCTTTCAACTTAAAATGATAATCGATGTCGAACAATCCATGATATCGCACTAGTCCCTTAGGAGACGACATATAAATACATACTTTTGATATACGTAAATATGCTACATCAAATTGGCTTTTAGTGTAAATATGGAAGTTTTAAATAATTGTGTTAGCTTTCCAATGGCTTTGGTTTGACTTAAAAATGATATTTAAATTTTGAGTTATGATGAAAATACTCAAAGTAGGTCTCAGTAAAACTTTATGAAAATTCAGCATAACTATTTCTAAGTCAACCCAAAACTTAAGGTTTGTTTCCAAACTTCAAAACTTGAGAATTAGTAGTTCAATTAAGGTGCTTAAGAGTATTTAACCTATGATATGATGGATCTAACTTGGTTTTGTTTTGAAAATGAATTGGTTTGCAATTTGAGAGAAACGATACGAACTTTGCAAAAACTTTGAGATTTGAGTGAGTTGGCCTATGAAACATTGATGTATACACCACTGCACTCATATGTGATTTGTATATATACTTAGTTGAGGTTTCCAAATGTGTTTGCTTTGTTTTGTCGGATAACCTGAAAAATGGTAAAATGATACGAACTTACTGTAACTTTGTGATTTTGTCATAGTTAGCCGGTGAAACACACATGTATACTCTATTGCACTCATATGTGGTCTAGGTGTATACATAGTTGAGGCATTGGATCTTTTTTGCTTGGTTTTGATTTATTTGTTTCAATTGTTTTAAAGTTGTAAAATGGTAAACGAACCTTATCGAAAACGGTCTTTAAGTTCGGATACCCTTGAAAATATTTTGTGAATAGTTTGATATGATTTGATGAAGATGTATGAATGATTAATAGGTGTTGAACATGATTTTTATCATGGTGTGATGTACTTTCCTCCTTTGTTTGATTGTGGGATATTGTATAGAGTTGTTGATTGATAACGATGTTAATATTGGATATGGTGATCGCATGTATTGAATTATGTCGTTGATTTCTTATATGCAAATTTGATAATGATAGTTGTGGTGCTTGCGTATATGAAAGATGTTTGTTTTTCGTGATGATCATTTGATGAATGATTGGTGATAAACATGTTTATGTTATTTTGTTTGTTGAACATGTTAAATGTTGATTGTTGGTGGTGAATCCATACATGCTAATTTTGATGGTGATATAATTGGTGAATGCAAGTATCCAAATTAAAGGTGATATAGGATATTATATCCAATGGTGTTGGTGAATGTGTTGTTGAATATATGTATTGTTGTTGATCATATATTCATGCATACATGGTTACCTGAAGTTGTATGCTATATATCTGCAGCGTGGTTGTTTGAATTTTTATACAAGTTATATTTTGGAGAACTTATGTAGACGTAACGTCTATTTCTTGAATAAATGCTTGATTCGCGTGTTTTATCGCTTTAATAGAAATAGGGCGTTACACATACCATAAATCTGAACAAACAACTATCCGTGATAGGTTCTGAAACACCTGGAACGAGCAGCAAAGAGATGCACAAATCAGATCATAAAACAGGAACCAAATCCGAATCCAAAGCAAATTCAGACCGTGAAAACCAAAAGAGCAAGAACACAGCCACTTCAAAAACGGCGCCGTCGACGAAAAACAGACCCTCGACATGTGAAACGACCCCAATTGTGGTTTGGCGGTGGTGCGTCCGTTAGAGGAATGTGCACCACCGGAAACGGATGTCTACATCTTGATTGTGATGATTGGATTTGAGGGAGGTGAGGGAGAGCGACGATGGAAGGCGGCGGAGGAGAGGTGCTCAAGCATATATAGTTGACCATGACATGATGTCTAAAAGGTTACATGGGTGACTTTGAGGTTACATCTCTTCATTAGGGACACTTGTGGTCAAGTGGAGTAGGAAGTCCAACATGGAAGAATTTGGAGCAGATCTTGCTTGAGGTTTAGGGAGGGTTTTTGTATCGCCGGAGGAGGATGGGGTGCTAGGGGTGGACACACTACCCAATAGTTGTGTTTATGTGTTTTTTGATTTAGATATTTTATTTTGATATTATGTTTGTAATTTGTTTAGTAATATTTGGATATTGGTTACTAGATGCATAATAGGTGATTTCGTTATATTTGTGCTTATAATTTGTTTTGATGCATGTTACAAGTAAGTCGATGTCAATTTACCAAACAAAATGTGCTAACTTATGAATACATGTTTCAATATGTGTGCTGACACAATTTAGATTATATAATTTAAAGGGTTAATAGTGCTTTTCACCCCTGTAATATAGGTCATTTTCGATTTTCGCCCCTATAAAATTTTCGGTTTGATTTGCATCCTTGTAAAACTTTTTTTTTTTCCAGAAAACACCCCTCCTCCATCCAACTCATCAAATGCGTCTATGTGGCGCTGACTTGGCTTTTTTTTTAATTGTCCACATCATATTTTGTTTTTTAAAATATCTGAAAATTAATTTTCAAAAATAAAAAAATCCAAAAAATCAGAAAATATATTCAGATTTTTTTTCCAAAAAATTTTAAAATTGAAAAAAAAAATCAAATATTAAAAAAAAATAATAAGATTTTTTTTGAAATTCAAATATTAAAAAAATCAGAAAAAATATTTTGTTTTTTTTTTTTAAAGATTCTGGAGTTTAATTTTTAAAATAAAAAATAGTTAAAATTAGAAAAAACAAAGTCAAAATTTTTTAAAAAAAAATCAGATTTTTTTTCTGAAAATTTTATTCCAGATTTTTATAAAATCTTTTTTGAAATTAAAATTTTAGAAAAAAAATCATTTTTTACGAAATTAACAGTTTATTTTTTAAACAAAAAATTTAAAATTTGGAAAATATTTTTCGTAATAAAAAAATTTATGTAAATAAAAAATTTCCTGAATTTTTTTTTCTAAATTAATATAAATGAATTTATATTATAATTTTTTTTAAAAAAAATAGGCACAAATGCCACGTGTACCTTTAAAAAAATAAAAAAAAAATTATACAATCAGCACGCCACATAAGCATGTATGCACAGTGTACCACGTCAGCAAATATGCACAGTCATATGGGAGAGGGGTGTTTTCCGGAAAATAAAAATTTTACGAGGACGGAATCCAAATCGAAAATTTTATAGGGGCGAAAATCGAAAATGGCTTATATTACAGGGATGAAAAACACTATTAACCCTAATTTAAACATTATTTTAGGAGTTCGATTTATATAATTTGAACGGTGTCAACTTATTAACAGCAACTGATCTTTGAAATTGGTCCGCCCGGAGGGTTTAACATCTCTCAAATTATATTATCTTATATGGTATTATCTTTTTTTGGATTATATTTTCTGAATGGTTTGTTAAAATAATTACAAGAACTAGGGTGATTCGTAAATGTAATCAAAAAATTTAGATTGTTTGAATTAAATATAATCCAAAATATTAAAGAAATAGTACAGGGCAAAATAAAAAATACATTAATGTGTGTCAATAATACGAGCCTCAGACTTGTCTTCTTATTTTTTTGTTCGATAGCCCAAACTTTTGCAAACTTGCCACAATAAATGGACTATATTATTTTTCTCAAAGAATGAGAGCTAGTTTTTTTTTTTAGAAACTAAAATGAAATATATTAATCGAAGCTTAGTCTCTCAAGTACAAGAAGTGTCAGAGAAGAAGTAAGATAAAAAGAAGTATCTAATACATAAGGTTATCAGAAGGGAAAAAAAGCGATAAAACAATAATGCAGGCACGCTTAAAATACAGAAGCTAATGCAAATTAAGTGACCACTCCCAAACATAAAAGGTGATTAAGCCACCACATGTGATAATTAAAAGCAAAATTAAGATGATTTTCCTTCAACCACCAAAAGGATTGGAGCTTAATTTTATCTATAAGCTGGATGATTGAATTTCCCTTTTGTTGAAAAACTCTAACATTCCTGTCACGTCAAATAATCCAAATGCAAGAAAGCCAAATTAAATAAAAATCAGAACAAATGTTTCTTGAGAACCTCCCAATGATCGAAAAATAAGAAAATGATCCTTTACTCAAGCACGTTTGACTGAAACCACTCCGAGCCAATTATAAATTTCATACCAAATTTGTCCAAAATAGTCACATGTCAAAAACAGATGATCTGAATTCTTCTGTGAGCCGCAACCTCCTGAGCAAAAAAAAACTTATTTGGTTGAAGGACCCTTTGCCTGATTAAGTTATCAGTTGTTGGAAGGCGGTTTCGCAAAAGACGCCAAACAAAAATGTTGACGTTTTGAGGAACCTCCTTGTGCCAAATAATAATATTATCACTGGACCGTCATAATATTCCTAAGGAACTAAGAGACCCCTAGAAAGGACTCTTTGACCCTCCAGAAGGCCTCAGTGCTCTTGATAAGGCCCAAAACACCCTTCAGATGGGCTTTTAGCCTCAAAGCGCGTCCACTTCAAAGACACCGCCTTAGGCTGTTTCTAGAAGCCTCTAGAAGCCGCCTAATTACCTAAATAACCCCATTATTTGTTGCCTAAATAATCACAAATCAAGCCCATGGATGACTATAAATACAACCCTTGAGAGCCTTCTCAAGGCATGACCGATACAATACAAACTTTAATACGATTATTGTACTTTTAGCAATTACAGTGACCAATATTAGAAGGTTGATCCTTGATGTCAAGAAGTTGTTCACACTAGTAACATCATATTTTGAGAGCTAGTTTTTTATTTTATTATTGAAAAGGAATGGGTACAACTATTTAAGTTTTTCTTTAAACAAAAAGTATTTGCTTAGAAGAATCTACTTATCACCTCCACGGATATATTCCCCCCTCCAAAACTAGTAAAAATAATGAAATGACCTTTTAATGTATTTTTTTTTATTTAATCTATAAAGTGGACGAAAAAAAATTTATTCCATTTAGAATGGTATTTTTTTTCGGCCATTTCACCTTATTCAAATTCGGAATAGAAATTAATTGGTTATTTAAAACGGAATAAAGAAATCAAAATAAAATATTTGGATTAAAATCTGGATATTTCAATGGATTGAAAACATTCAAAATAAAAAAATTTTGGATTTAATTGCTTCACATTTTTCAATATTTCCGGAGATTTAATGTTTTAAAAAATCTGAAGTAACAAAAAAATTATAAATTTCCCCTAAAAAAACTAAAAAATTTGAAACAATGAAAATTTTGGAACATTATTTTTCATTTTTGTACTTCAGGTTATTTAAAAGGGCAAATTTGACATTGGGGGTGTGGGAGTATAAGTGTCGGGATTTAACATAGATTTTTCCTAAGTTTATATCTGCCTATTTGCTTGAAGGATTCATAGTCCAACATTCGATAATGGACTTAATACTGTAGTGGCCCTTTCAAACTTGAAAATTGCTCTTTTAACTTCAAAAAAATTACTCTTTAACACCCTAAAAATACCTAAATGCCTCTAGCGGCAGTTAATTGTCAATCGCAAAATAAACTAATGGCATTTAATTGTCTTTGCGTTCTAAATTTATTCTAGAGCAACTGTAGTTAACCTATTTCGTAAAAACTCAAAATTAGAAACATTTCTCTCTATATATATACTCCCACAAACCGATTTCTTTAACTTCAAGCAATTCAACTTCAACTTCAATTACAAGCAAGTGTTCATGATCCATTTGCATTGAGTTTATTTGTTTTAATGTTAGATTATTTTGTTTGAATTGGTAAAATATTATTGTTTAGGGTTTACATAAAATTCAATTTTTTTAGCAGTAAATGATCAAGTGTTTACATTTTTGCAATGTGAATGTTGTTTAGACTAGATTTAAGTCCAAAGGAGTAGTTTAGAACATGAAATAACATAGTGAGTCAATGTTGTATATTTGCACTCCAAGTGTTTGATGAAATGTCTGAATGAGTTTTTCTTTGTTTTTTGTTGTGTAGATATGTCTGAGACTTTTAGCGCACGCAAGGAGAGAGTGGATGTGAACCCTATTACTAAAAGCGGACAAGGTCGTAGGAGTGGCATGGAGGGGACCTCACATACGGATGCGCCCTAGATTGTGGACCCTCCTCAGGACGAGTACTATGTCACTAAGGAGTAGTACTTTAATGCAACAAAGGAGCACTGCAGTGATAAGGAGGTTGAGCACCCTGAGAAGCATGACTCACTGGTGGCCCCACGACACCTGGTTCTTTTTTCATAGGCCCTTATGATTTGTCACTTCTACCATCATTCAGTAACTATGTTGCCTTGGAAAGACGTTGAAGTAAGTATAATTATATTTATTTATTGTTCAAATGTTTATTTTGGTTAATATATTTTTTAACGGTTATTTTTTTGTTTTGTTTTATATTTTATACTCAGGAGCGTGTGGTAACAACAATCACACATGGGAGGAAGATTGCTACATTGGAATTGTTGGAAGACCATTTACATTGGTTTTGGAATTCATTATTTGCATTTGGTTTTTCCCAGCTACTTCATACTGGGTTCAAGACCATCAACAATGTTATGGTTACTGTATTGTCAAATAGGTAGCATGAGGAGATCAGTAGCTTCCATCTACATGTAGGGAAGATGACCGTCAAACTAGATGATGTGGCATGACTTCTAAATATCCCCATCATAGGGAATGTAATGAGGCATGAGGAGCGTACCTCTTAGGAGTATGGTGTTGAGTTGATGACGATGTTGTTGGATGTTGATGACGATGTTGTGATTCAAAAGACTGAGAAACAATGAGGGAATGTTTATAGTATTCCGTTTATTAAGCGATTATATGAGAAAAAGATTTGTGAGGAACATCCGTTGGAGGGTGATCCTTGGGAAGTGGAGGAGGAGAGACATAACAGGTGACAATGGTGCATGAGGACTTTCTTGCTTTTTCTATTCAGATGTACCATACCCTCCTACTAGATCAACAAGCATATCAAACTCATATGATTTAATTCGATATGGGATCTATCAAAGATACATGAGTAGTCATGAGATGGGGTGACACTGGCTAATCTTTACCATTATCTATATGAGGCTACTGACTCTATGACGGGTTCCCTCGACAGATGCGTGACACTGTTTGAGGTAATGATTTTTTTTTATTTTTTATGTTTGTTGTCTATCCTATTATAATATGTAAATATAAATGTGTTTGTTTTCATTCTTAGGCATGAGCTCTAGAGCTTTTCGAATGCTTGTTTACACGGGAGCTTAATCCACATTATAACGCAAGCTTTCCATGTGCTTCACGTTTTCTTCCAAAGAAGGGTCACATTTCACCTACTCCCTACCGAGGCATCCTTGGTCGTCTGGCGATGGAGGATGTTATATTTAGTTCTTACGGTGGTCATTAACATGTCCAACACTTTGCAAAGATATGTTGGCACTCCGGTTGGGTTATGGCCGACAAAGGGGAAAAAAAGTGTATCATTAGTGTATTAAGCCTTCCAACGGAGGTGGTTCAGGTAACACATCCTAGGCCGACTAATGAGGAGGTCATTATTAACGAGGATCATAACAGAGATCGTCCTAACACACTAGATGCATGTCACAAAGACCCTCTACCGATTGGAGGATGATGGGTTGTGTGATGATGACTTAGTGGAATACTTCCAGGATCTCTTGAGGAGAATGCAAGATAAGATGCGTCCGACCACCACGTATTAGACATCTAGAAAGCATAGGAAGAAGCTGTTTAGGAGACATTAGTTTTAGGTTTACTTGTTTTTGGTTGTAAGTAATTGAATGATTTTGGTTTTATTTGTTTGTTTTTCATAAAATTATTGTATGTAAACTAATGAGATTATCGAATGAATGAATCATTTCAATTTTATTTTGTTAAAGAATGATCAAAGAGGCATTAGTTTTAGAATATATTGAAGAATGATTGAATAAAAATGTTGGTGACAAAAAAAGGCGATTTTGATGACATATCATCTTACGTTATTCTTAACATTAGTTTTAGAATATATTTCAAGACATTTGTAATGATTTCTATATTGAGTCATGTAATTCTAGTTTTTCCTGAAACATAGCAATTCTACGGTGTTTTGATGTAATTCAAGAAGAAATCATGCAAATCAGCAAAACAAAATATTTGAAGACTTTGGGAAGATCATGATGAAGATGTAAGAGGCCACGGAAGATACTAAAAAGGGAGATATTTTGTTCCCATGTCCGTAGACATCTTATATAGAAGCAAACACCCAAAAAGACGAAGAAATAAGCGATTACGTGCAAAAACTCACACTCAGGTGCCTTGAGCACCAAAAAAATAGCCTATGCTCCCCAGCCATGCGCCTTGAGCATGCTGGGAGCGGGTTAGAACTGGGTTTTCCACTTTTTAAGCGGTTTAAGCCCAGTTTTTCAACCTAAACCCAGTTGGAAACTGACATGTAAATACAACTCCTCTCGTTCACAATTTTTCATTCTGAACAAAGCGGTTCAAGAGAAAGGCAAGCAGGAGGAGCTTCAAGGGAGGAGTCTCCTCACTCTAAGTCTCTAGAGTATGTTTTATTTCTTTTGTAATTTGTCTTTAGTTACAATGAGAAACTAAACCTTTTTTGGCTAGGGTTCTAAGATGCACCTCTATTCTGTTTGTTGGATTATTTAATTTAAGTTCTTTATTCAGTTATTTTTCGAATCCTATTTAATTTTACTATTGCATAAGATTTGTCTTCTCTAAAACGAACCACCCTGAGATAACGGTACTTAGGAAAGTGACATTCCTAATATTGGTGAAAACATATCCGAATCAGGAAGTAACTAAGATAACTATTAACAATAATTACGAAAAACATGGTGACTTCATGACTTAAATCAACATAGTAAATTTATTCTTCTTTCATTCTTTGTAAGGTAGACGAAATAGGGTTGCATGTTTGTAGAACTACCGAGAGGGAGAATATATTAATGTCCTTCTAAGATTCAATAGACAGCGGTACCTTTAAAACACTGTGAATTTAAGAACCCTACTATCCGTTGTTGATTCAAATACCTATGTTTCTATGTTGCTTCCCGGTGCAAGTTGTGATTATTGAGAAGCTACAATTGTAGCTTTGCGTTTGAACGATCACCCACCGTAAAAACAAACATTCAATTTGTTTTCTTTTCTTGAGGGAAAACATTTTATAATTTAGATGTATCGAGTTTTAGTATATTTATGCTACAGGATTATATTATATTTATGTTACTAGCTAAACTGAAATGGTCTGCTGAGATTTGCCAACACCGTATGACAATATTGGCCTTGGAGGGAGATAAAAAGCTTCATATTAATTTGTATAAGAATAGTTGCTAGCTTGTATAAATAATGTAGGAGTATATGAGATTGGATATAATTATACACTAAAGGAAAGGAGTGTAAGGATGTAGGTCCATTGTATGTCGTCTTCATACTTCCGTCATGATCATTTAAAAATGAAGGGTCCTACGGTTCATTATCTTTTCTTGTTCTTCTTCTGAAAATATTCGATCTTCATAAACAATGAATTGGTAAAGAAACTAAGCATTCATTTGTTTCCTTTCATACATCATTTTTCTATTTTCTAATGTGAATTATTATGTTGAGATGAGGTCATGCTTATGCAGTGTGCACTTTGGTTTCGTAGGCCAAAACACCATCTTATATAACATATAAACTTGAATAATTAAAGAGGTGTTTTGTGACATTTTTCTCTCATGAGCTTAATTATAGCTTTTGTTTATATTACTTCAAACAGCGTTTGTGTTTATTTAGCAGCGTTTGAGTTTATAACTACATAATACTTTCTCCTCTCTTTTATACTCTTATTATTTTAGTTGAAAAAATAAATATTAATTTAAATTATTTTTATGTTATTTTATAGTACTTATGAGTTAGTTTAACCACCGATTTTATGAGACACTATAAATTTAATGTGTTAGCCTAATTGTCTGTTATCAATTATTGCCTAACTTATCTTTTATAAATTTACGTGCTATCAACTAGTTTAATATTATCGAATATGTGCTGTTTTTTATCATCTAAATTTGGTTTGATATCAACTAGTAAAGATAAGAAACTAAACAATGTTTGTATGAATAATGGCAGCACCCATTTTTCAATATATGTACTACTAAGTATTTTTTATTTGTTAAAATTAATCATGAAACTCAGGTGATTTGGTAGCACTCATGTGATTTTTATAAATTAAGATTGTTTTGATAGCCGTTTGATTTTTTTTAAAAGGAAAGAAACAGGAAAAATAAAAATGACATTTGGATAAGATGATAAAGAAATCTCTTTTAGTTTTTTTTTAAGAAGTCAAACTGGCGCACCGTAATCGACCAGAAAGAATCAAACTTAAGACTTTAAGATGAACACATTCTAAGGTTCCAACCAACACCATGAAGCCAACTCAAGTGGATTAGAAATCTCTTTCATTTAAAATTTAGGTCTTGGGTTGAAATTCATTCATGGAAACAAAACAATGTTAAATCTCTTGAGGAAAAGTTTTGTCATCTATTATAGCCCTTCTTAATTTGAGGGATTAGTTTCTGCTAGAGAATATGAGTTCGAACTAAAAAATATAGCTAGCACCAAATATAAAAAGTCAACCCATCACCCTATATTTGCTAGATTTGCAATATGAAATAAATTTATCCTATTTTTTTGTGTACAAGCAATAGATTTATTCTTTTTTTGTTCAAGTAGGAATAGATTTATTCTATTATAGAAGAAACAACTAAGAAATTAGACATATATATGATTATAATACCCGCTCTAGAAATGGTTCTTATGACACTCTTTAATCTAACTTTGTTGTTTTTCTTTCCTTTTAAATTGATTTATATTCCTCGATTTTCTTTGTTTTTAAAATATTATCACAATTTGGGTTAAGAGAAATGATATTTGTAGCGACAAATATGATCACGAAATGAACCACGAAGGTAAAAGACAATTAACGGACCTTTTCATCTTCACTTCTACCCACACATATTTTTTCGTGCAATAGAAGATCCAACACTCCTAATTTATTTATTTTGATGAAAAATGTTAGTAGTTAGTTGTTAAAGTAATATTTACATCGTCGTCTGCGTCTGAATCCAAAACCTCTAACTCGTTATCTCTTAACTCAAACCAGTAATACTACCCAACCTCTCATCCAACATTCTTGATTGATTCGAGATAAGTTTGTGATAAAAGACTTCACTATAAACAACAACGCTTCTGGGTTAACGTTGTCAACCTAATTGTGATGATTGGCCTTTACTTGCGCTAACTGCTTTTCTTTTACCTAGTGTATATTTGGAGGAGAGCTTTTTCACCACGATCATGAAACACAATAACATTTTGAAAAAATATTAGATAAACTAGTTGACAACTTATAAGTTTATAGCTGAAAAAGATAGGTTAGTGTTTTGACTTCCTTATCATTTCACCTCTTAACTCTACACACCATGCAAACGAACCATAATTGATGTGCTCATTATTTCAACAAATGAAAGGGTGGATGTACTCTGGGTAATCACTTCTCAAATATATTTTTCAATATTAAATGGAAAATCATAATTTATTTGAATCACTAAGAAAGCAAGAACGGGGTATCACTATATATGTTTAAGAAAATTGTCACATTACATATGGCTCTGCCTAAAGTTACTTATTAATTAATTAATCTTTATAAGATATTATTGTTTAAACATCAAAAGCTGGAGACAAAGTAAAAGGGCACAAGAATGGTTTCTAAAAGGAGATAGAGTGAGCAATAGAGAAAATAAAGAAATTAGGAAGGAAGAATAATAGGTCACAACAAGACAAACAAAGGAACTTTAATATTTCAATTCAAAGACGGTTCTCAAATATTGTAAGATTTTAAGGAATGACTTAGAGTGTTTGAGTGGGGGCCAAATAATGACTCCAAAGAATGTTTCATCAAAGAGAGTCAAGATTCATGTCAACCCCATCCCACCATAGGATGAACAATAATAATTAATTCATATTTTAGGTGAATAGACACATAAGCCACTAACATTGTATTGTATTGTTAGTCAAATTATTTATATTTTTTCTTTCTTATCGTCATCACCATAATAATCATACTCATCTTCCTTTAGCTAGCCAGCTACCTTAGGCGTCGTCCTTCTTAATTTATAAATGGTCTAAATCCCACGCATTACAAATTTTTAAATCATAAAGTTATACACAAGTCAATGACAAGAGAGATCGTCACATAAGGCACACATGCTACAAATCCAATTTTCTTTTGTCGAAATTGAACAAACATCCGGAAAAAGATAGATCCATTTTGGTTCTTTATAATTTTCTGAAAGAAAAAATAAATAAAACTCAAATTAATCTTTCATATTTTCATACTAAAAATAAACTTGACATTCTATTATAATAAATCAAAGACTAATTTATTCATAGAATGAAAAAAAAAATATTCATAGAATGAAAATATCATAAGTTAATTTGAATTAGACCGTTTGAAAACTGTGAGGGAGAAAATAGGTATTCATTCTAAAATTAATTCCAATATGTAGTTGTATTATGAGTGATCATATGATTGATAGGATACCGAGGATATAGATAGGTTTAATTAGCGACAAGTGCACATTAATTTATGATTTAGTATTTTTGTTGCTTGTTTAAAGTTTTTTTTGTTACTTGTTTAAAGCTAAGGTGTCGGTTTAACAAAAACTAGTATACTCCATTTAGAACTCGAGCATATTGATATTTGTTTAAACCAATGTATTAGCAAAATAAAATTAGTCTTCTCGCTTTAAATTTTACTCATTATTATAATCGAGGGTCAGTTAACTCATGCTCTGCATGTTTCAGCGTGAGTTAACGCAAACTGCCATTTTTAAAATCGGTTGAACCGATTTAAAAGATGATTGAATCGATCTTAAAAGTTTCAGTGTGAGTTAACTCATACTGAATTAAGGGAATGAACAAAATTTAAAGTGAGAAGAGCTATTTTCTTAGAAAAAAAGAGCAACAAACCAATATGCTCATGAAAGATTACATACATGAAAGAGATGACAATAATTGACTGGAAATAGATCACTAGCCTCTTTTTTTTTCCTTTCTTTTTTACGGTTTGATCATATATTAACTCCTATGTTATGTCGAGTAAGACCTTGTTGCTAGAATTCTTAATTCATGAGTTGTAGAGGGGACTTTATTTTATGGGTCACGTTAACTTGTGCTCTAAGGGTATAAATTAAGAAGTTAAAATTGGAATTAAAACATAAATATTGTCTTGAAAAGATAAGATTTTAAATTTTAAAAACATCAAATGCACAATTTTCAATAAAATATTTCTATCTTCAGTTTATTAACTTGTGCCTTAAGGGCACAAGTTAGCATTTCCCTTATTTTATATCTAAAAAACTAAACCACATTTTTATGAGTGATTAATTGAAGCTTTGTTATGAATGGATTTATTGGTGGTTAAGTTTTATGGAGGCATAGTTTTTTAATAAACCAAAAGTATCATTTGTCTGCAACCGTAGAGACTAATATTTTTGAAGTAATTGAGATTTATTTAATGAGTTGATATCTCTCAATAAATATTTTTTCATACGTAGTAGTCAAAGATCGAACGTTAAATCAAATGGTTAAAAGACTGAAGTATCTACCACTTGTGTCATACTATGTTGGTTATAGAGGCATAATTGATGTAGTAACCGGAAAGAAATGCAGAGGAATGTATTATAATTTATAACAGTGGAAAAATGGGGTTGATAGGGCGTTATTGTATTTTTGAGATAATATTATTTTTCTATTGCCACTTTTCTATACAATTTTGCAAGATAAGAAAGCAATAAAAAAATTATTTTTGTTGGCAAATCTATTCTACTCTATTAGAAAGGAAAATAAAAACATATAGGGAGAAAAATTTAAGAAGAGAAAATAAGAATTTTTCTGTCAAAAATAAGAGGAAATAAAAAATTTGGTATGGTCACCAAAAATAAAATGGAATTTGGTACTATATCCTTTGGAAGAAATGGTACTATACTTAATGATGAGCGAATCATATATGAATTTTTTCTCTCTCTAAGTTTAGTTGCTAATACTAACTTTTCATATAGTCTTTATTGCGTTTTGCCAAAAATAATAATAATAATTGTGTTTGCGAGAAACCTGTGATATGTAATTGGATCACTTCATGTGCTTTCATTCAACACTTTTTTGTGCTGGGGACTGGGGTGGGAGGAGATGGTTAGAGTGATTTAGTCGAAATTGCATTCCATGTAGTAATAGAGGATCACACAATCATGTATTTGGGATATTAGTTGATCATCCAATAAAATGCAAATTTTAAGTTTGAAAATTAATTTTATCAGACGACCATTGATGTAACAAATGTGTGTAACTCGACTACTAAGAACCCAATCTGATTTAGTCTCACATTTATGGTATTACTCTTTAGACTTGTATAATCCTCGTCTTACATTGTGATTTTTGGATATGAGTTTGTTATGATGTGTCAAATGTGAATTAAAGTCCTACATTAGGTGAAAGAGTTGAGATAAAGTCCTACAAGGTGAAAGAGTTGGGGTTTATCAACTTTTAAGTGAGAGGATCTATAGACTCAATGTCTTAAGATTTTGAGTGAAGATGTGATGTCCAACACACTGGTGTGATTTGCTCTTAACCCAAGGTGATAGTTAAACTCAGTTAGGCTTCCCCTCATAACCCAACAGTGATATCAGAGCCCCAATTAGACATTGAGGTGGAGCGCGATAGATTCTTTGTAATGGATCACAGATGAGGAGAGTCTCACACTTGAGGGAGAGATTTGTGATGTGTTAAGTGAGTTAAAGACTCACGTTGAATGAAAGAGTCGAGATTGAACAACATATAAATGTTAGACTTACACCCATAAACTCAAGTTTTGAGTTAATATGTGGTGATCAATCTCGCATGTGTGGTTGCTCTTAACTCAATGTAATGATTCAACCCAATAAGACTCCTCTTGATAGCTCACACAATAATACAGCTGATACGTCACTGACCATTTGATTGAGATCACACAGTTCAAGTTTTAATTTTGGTTTTTCATATTATTATTTTAAAATCAAAATATGCATTGATATTTAGACCGGTCAATCTCAATTCAACGACCAATGACATGTCGATCGCGTAAATAGGTAAAATTGTTTACCACATCAAATCCAAATCTAAGTTGAAAGAGTGAGTTTCATCCCACAATGGTTAGATCTATTATCGTAAATATGCATTTGTTTTCATAAGGCTTAAGGAATCCTTACCTTATAATTTGAATAAAATGCTTTTGGCTTTTTTTAAGAGGCCAAAAACAAAATAAATGAAAATAACTCTTTGAAGTACAAGGTGTGCCTAAAAGGGAGCAAAAAGAAAAAACATTACAACAATTCTTGGAAAACTAGCCAAAAAAGACATAGCTAAACATTATAACATATTATAACTTATGCAAACCAATGGATTAAACCATCAAGAAAGTAAGACAACAAAACAATAGGTTTGACGCATCTTCAACCACCACCAAAAGTAAAACTTAATATGATTAAGTAGATGCTCCAGCGTTAACTCATTGTTATACAAAATACGAACATTACACTTTTTCTAAATAGTTCAAATATAAGTCATGCATATTACCTAAAAACAAAACCGAATATCTTTTTAAAACTCATGAGAACCACCAAATTACAAAACATGTTATTTTTTTCAAGTCTTTCCCTTTTTTGTTATCCCTCAAACCAAACAAAGTGTTGATGATATATGCATGATGTTCACGAAGACAGCGTTAAACAGAGTTTGGTAAAGGTGAGAAGTAAACCATGCAATGATGACTATATGACTACTTGGTGTATAAGGCACATAAAGGTTTTCAACTCAAAATCACTGTGTCTATTGAATTAACACTGTGGTTGACTTCTTACATAATTAAAAGATAGTATATACACGATATGCTAACAAAGTCAAATACGTTGCTGGATTCATTAAAACGCATGGACCAATCATACTAGGCTTAATCTTCTCACCGCTCTTAGGGATGGCAAAGCGGGTCGGCCTGACCCATTTAGGCCCGCATCGTCTAAGTCCGCTAAAAACGAGAAGAGACGAGCCGAGTCAAATTTAATGATCGAGTCTAAAATCTCACTCGACCCCATTTAGTGGCGGACTTGGTGGACCGCCCGTCAGACAAAAAAATTGATTTTTTTTACAACTTAATTGTTACAAAAAAAAACTATGTTGCTTTTATCATAAAAATATATAAAAGAATAGGTAGCAAATAAATTTGTGAAAACAAGATAATTAACAAATTGTCGAATTGAACATTATAATTAATAGCAAAATAAAGCAAATGCGCAACATAAAATAAATCCAACAACAAAAATAAATCCAAAGGCATAAAATAAGTCTCAAAATAAACTAAACAACCAAGATAAATCCAAAAGCATAAAATAAGTCTCAAAATAATCGCACCAACAATATAATTCTTCTACTGAGTCAATCAACTCCAAGTCAATCATCATCTAAGTTATGAATATATGGTGCTCATCCTCCTCCTCATGTTGTTGTCATAACATAATTGTTTCCAACGAGTTAAATGGGTCGACCAGCCCCGCCCCGTTTTTCAACGAGGCAAGACGAGCCAAGTCAACTATAAAAAGCGAGTTAAGAACTTCAACTCAGCCCGCCAAAAACAGCGAGCCAAATGGGCCAGCCCGGCGGGTCATGCCCGTTTTGCCACCCCTACTTAGTATATGTTTGATTATTATTGTTTTGAGAGAAATGTTTGATTATTTATTGATTTGTCAAAATTGATTTTTTTTTAATGTCAAAATTAGGAATAAGTTAGAGATCAAGATATTGTCGATAGTAGGTTTAACTCTACACTTTAAGAATCAATTTTAACATCTAAAAAAATAGTATTGACCTCTAAAAAAAAATAATGCTACATGTAGTGACAAAAAATTCACGAGGTTTCATGAACGGTGTATTTTACTCACATAACACCACCATTATGATTACTATGAAATTCGGGATTAAATTATTAAAACTTTTTTGCAACATTTACTTCTTATATTGAAGCCTTGGTGAGAATTTCTGGAAAAACTCTTTCGTCGCATATAGCAGCGCCGCTAAAAAAATATTATTATTAATTTTGTGTTTAGAATTGATTTTAATTTGAAACTAGTATTTGTAATTTTTTACTTCAAATGCAAAGTATACTGTTAAATGTATTATTGAAGCACTCTCAGATCTCAAACCAATACCACCACGACAATCTAACTGGATTCTCAAATGTATTATTCAGCCTAGTGGCGGAACTAGGGGGCGGCAAGGGGGAGCCTTGGCCACCCCATCTTAATTTTTTCTTTTTATACCATGAAATTTGGTAGAATTGTAAATGATACTTTAATAAACCCACGTTTCTTGTCTAGTACACTTAACTTTGCTTTCTTTGTCAATTTTAATCATTCTTGTTCATTGTATATCGTTAAATTGAGAAACAAGATGGAACCTGATATCTAACAGATAACATGTCAGTTTATATTGAAAGGAAAATTAGTGAATGTATTAGTTCCGAGTCAATTATTGATGATTTCAAGGCATCCGGAAAGCGTAAAATGTTATTTAAGTATTTAATGACCAACTTTATATATTATGTAGTTTAAATTTTGGATGATCCATTTTGGGTTTATTACAACTTAAATGTATTGTATGCAATATGATTTATATATTTTAGCTTATTTTAATGACGGCCACCCCAAACTTTTTTGTCTGGTTCCACCATTGATTGAGCCCACTTTTGTATATATGCATGAACATCAATTCAAACATAAATGATTTCGTATTTTATATTTAATTCACTTTTTATTAAAATTATTTTTATCACTGTATAACCAAACATACGCAACATTGTTCAGTGTCATAATAAGTAATCCTTTTCCCGTCCTTAATTATTACTTTACTCACTCAAGTGGCTTAATTTTCACCCGTGTAGCATTCCTTGACTTACCTTGTGTGGGGAAGGTCACCCTTCACTAATTTTTGTCTTCACAAATATCCCAAGCTACTGTTCAAATTGGAACACGACTTGTATAGTCACAATCATAAATTTTTATTATTTAGACACACACATAAATTGAAAAGGATAGGAAAAAAAATTAATTTTATTATTATTTATTGAAATGATTAGATAATGTTTAATTTTGTGTGCGTCTGTCTGAATGTTTAAAGTTTTCACATCTAAGCTTATTACTGCATTATAACCCAATATTTTCTTTTGGAGTTTTTTATTTTTTTTACATAATACTTCTTTTGATGTTAACACTCTAGTTTACATAGAAAGATGGCCGTGAAAATCAAGGTCGATTGAAAAATAAATAAAATTTAATCGATAATTATTTTAAGTTATCTAACATAATATAATATTTATATCGTTGAAAGTAAAAAAAAATTATTTGTCTCATAAACCTGCTGTTATTTTTTTGGCTGAACCTTTGATTACTTTTGCACAAGTTCCTTTCCTGGTATTCTTCACATATTTTCAGAGAAAGTAACTCCTGCGCCGATTTATTAGCTAATATGGGTCATTCGCTTCAACGCACGGTTTGGTTCTCAATGTTTCCTCAGGCTTTGCAGGCTGTTTTTATTTGTTTCCGTTTATTTTTATTTCTTGCTTTTTATTTTGAGGGTTTTGGCTTAGTCTCCCTCTTGTATATCTTTTTCCCCTTTTTTAATAAAACTTTCATTAAGTTTGACAACATAGGATTGGGGTTTCTCGATGTGTCAACCTAGTTGAGATGTCGTCGCTTCTCCTTAATGTTTATTCTTGCTCTGACTTAGATTTTTTTTTTAATTGTTTGATTAATATTGACTTTTTCTTTCAAGTTTAACCACATGAAGTCCAACTCAATATCAATTAATCCAAACAAGTCGAGTTAGCCATCTACTCTAAAGAGTCTAATGTGAATGTCAAATGAGAATATAATAGATTAACCAGTAACTAGCTAATAGTCTCATAAAAAATAGCCTAAAGAAAGGTAACTCTAGCTAATAGGTTGGTCCGAGATTTTGTCTTTTCTTCCTTGGACATCTTGGTGACTTCCACGTACGCTATTACATATACTCTGTGTTGGATCCCAATATCTAGCAGGGTCTCACAATATTTTAGATTTAGATCTTGTTGGATTCATTTTGACTATTATAAAAGTCAAATTACTGTTGTCACTAATAAAAAAGTCAAATCACAGTACAACTAAAATCAGTAAATACAGTATTTTGGAAATTATTGAGTCAATAATCAATTTGGTCATAGAAATGCTGAACTTTTATTTAAAAAAAAAAAAAGAAATGCTGAACTTTATCAACGTACAATCTCATACATTTGGTCATTTGACAATAGTTATTATGTTAGAGTACATTTGATATCAAATTTTGATAGAGAGACAACCTTGATTAACAATTTTACTTCCACTAATTATTGTCAGTTTTTTATGGGTTTTTAGTATAAATTTCTTATACCAGATATAATCTTATCCAAGACGTATGAGACATTAAATGTATTATCTTTTCTAATCAATATTCAAATCTTAATTCGTCAAATTTTGGAGTCTTACTCCTTATACCAGACCTATTGCTATTCATTTTGTAATATTAATAATAGATTAAGTTGGCGGAGTCCTATAATTTTAGGATCAAATTGAGTATTTCCTAAAACAATACTTCTAATGTAATTAGTCAACAAACATTAGTCAATTGTTACCATTATTTAAATTTCTTGGATATATGAAGTATTTTATATATGTGCCATCATGGTTTGACTTCTCAATTGTCAACAACCAGTGCCACTCATTGCAGAATTATTCAATTAATCAATCAGCCAGTGGTGTACAAAATCCAAATTGGAGACGAGTCTTCAACTTTTGATGGAGTTCATTCAGCTAATGATTTGGCAACACACGCATGCTTGATTTGTAGCTGTGTTCATATTAACATGTGAGTGAGTGTGTAACACAAATTTTATATGCAGAAGTAATGGTTCTGGTTCAGTCTGGAATTTTCAGGAGCATATGATTATCGTATGGTTGTAAAATTTACCCGTTCTAATGAATCTCTGCCATTAATATAAAATTAGATACTTAAGTCATATTTTTTTGTCGAGTGAGTAGCGTAATGGCTAAAAATTCACCATCTTACATATAATAAACAATGTTTTTAACAACTGAGTTAAGCTCGCGGGACTCAAGTCACATAATTAATAAAATAATTTTAAATCATCTCGACTACTTCTTTCAGGACACACTAATATAAATAAAAATTCACTTTTTAGATTCAATTTATAACGGACAATCTAAATTTTAAGCATGTGATATTGTTAGTAAAACATTTTATTTTATGTTTAGAGAGATGTAGTTACAACATAAACTCTAGAATGAAGACTCATTTTATTATATCATAAAAAAATTGTGAGACCAGCTAATTTGATATGAGGAAAAAAGACTGGGTCACTTGAGTTATTATGTAAACCACCGTAAATGAGAGACAATTATAAGTTCTTAACAAAAATAATTAAAAATTGACATTTTTTTTTGTTAAAGAAGAAAAAAAAAGTATAATGGATGATTTACTTAATTAATTTCTAAAGGATTTATAGATTTTGCTCTAAAATCTATTTCCAGAAAGAAAAAAAAATTGAGGTTAATAGATAGTTAAGTGGCCATTGGGCAAATGAAATAGACAGTGGAATAAATAAAAATTAGAAAAAAATGTTTACACCATTTATTTATAAAAAAATAGATAAGGGTCATTTTCAGGGCTCTGACTCTCAAGAGAAGAGATGCTGTTGACACTTGACAGCCTACAACCAACGAGTGAGACGTCTGAAAATCGTCGCACGCCTGCACGCCGGATGGGTCCTACATGTTGACACATGTTTCCCAAATTATCATTATTTCATTTTAAAGTCAAGAGTAATTCATTTTTCTAGTCTTGAAAAAACAGAATGCTAACCAGTGTCCTTACAGTAATGTTTAAGCATCTCAAATATGTAAATTTTAATGAAAAAGTTGTATAATTATTATTTAATAAAAAATAACATATATTTTCAAGATAAAATTTATATTCGTAGATTCCTAAACCAATGCTCTGAGGGCAATGATTAGCAAGACTCTTTAAGTAAATATGCAATTACCTTCCGAAATTTTAAGTTTCGTCAATTACCTCCATGACATTTATAAAACTTCAATTTTCTCCGTTAGTCAACATGACTTGGCATTTGACCATGGCATGTCACAAGGGGTAAAAAAATTCCACAATTTTTTTTATAAAAAATCTTGAATTTTTTTTCGGTTATGTGCAAATAGCCCTTGAAAGTTTGATAACCCAAGGAAAATATTAACGAGTACTTTCGTAACACTTTTTAAAAATCTTAAATGATAAGTTTTTATTAAAGTTTGTGTATTCTTTTTAGAGAAATTATATTTGAACATCCATTTTGTGACAACTTTCTCTCTCATACTCACGTTATTTTTTACTTTATCTCTCTATTGCTTTGATTTTCTTGCAAATACATACTTTTTCTTTGTAAATTATAGTTGTCCCATAAGTTGTCAACCAAATGGTTGTTCAAATAACACTCATTTTCTTTTTAAAAGTTAAAATATTGTTGAATCTAATGTAACCATACTAATTTTGGTTTCCTTAATAAGTGTTCTAGTCTTACCCAATTTTTTATGGGTCCTCCTACTTGTGTCTAAGGGCACATGTTAAGCAACCCAAAAATAGAAAAATTCTCTTGATACTTGTTCATTCAATTAATTAAAAGTTAAAAAATTAATTCAATGCACAAATTCCAACAATGCATTTGACTCATTAACTTGTATATTAAGGGCACAAGTTAGCATTTTCCATTTTTTATTAGGGTCTTGCTAACGAGTGTCTCACGTGATACTCTTTAAGGATTCTAAAATAAGAAATTATTCAATAAAAAGTCAAATATTTTAATTTTTAATACATTGTATACACATATTTTCAAAAAATTTTACTATTTAAACATCTTATAGAGTACTCGAAGACATTCGTTAGAATTTTCTTTTTTATTATCTATTTCAATCCATTCTTGTAGCATTTATTGCATATTAAAAATCTAAAGAGTTCATTGAAGTCTTATAAATTTATGAAGTTTAATTGAGCATACGTTTTATGAAAAATTAATAGATATAATTTATTTGTCTTCTTTCTACTCGTCGACTCTTTTGATCATATGCATTTTAAGGTTTGTTTGATGGTTTTGATAGGATAAATACATGATAGAATATGAAGTGTGATATAGACATGATATGATATAAACATATAAACATTAATCATATCATGTGTTTGATGCACAGATGATAACAGACTTGATATCATTATTTTATTATAATTAAATGAAAAATTACTCTCATAATTAATTAAATATTTTAAAAATGATATGTAATTAATTATAATAACAAATACATGATATCATTATTTAAAAAATGACAACATTTTTAAATAAATAAGGAATAATTTATAAATAAGGAATCCTATCAGAATAATTTATAACTCAGTCTATATTCGGGATAAAAATTACAAAGGCAAGTCAGGATAGAATAAAAAAATGTTTTATTTTATCCTATCTTTTTGGTAAATCAAAATGAGATTTAAGTAGGATATGACCAGCATACCATATCATGGCTTCCTATCCTGGCCATCAAACAAAAACCTCACGAATTTGCATCTCACACGCCATCAGTTTAAAATGTAAACATTAAATTCAAAAATATAATCTATTTAAATTCATATGACTCTTTTTAATGTTTATAATCTGTTTTAATAGACGACTCTTTTTATCATATGCATTTTATCACATGACAAAATTTAATGTTTCTATTTTTAAATCATTTTTTGCATTTTCAACTTGGCCGATCATAATTGATCAAATTTAAATGAAATGTCACGTCAATATTTTCCAATCAAAATATTAATTGGGGAATAATAAAATAAAAAAGGGGTAAGTTTTGGAGCTAAAATCGAGTACTTGAAAATTTGGGGGCCAAGTTCAAACAGTTGCGAAACATTAGGAGAAGAATCAAACAGTTGAAACCTAAGGGGCCAAAATTGAACAATTGTGAAATTTGAGAGGCTCAAAAATGAATTTAAGCTTTAATTATATTTTCAATATTCACTTTTCAACATTTTTCAGAATGATCCCCTATTTTAAAATTTGACAGTTTTAGTTTTCCGCCATATTTTTCAACTAAACTTGATGACATGATATGTTTTAAATGATGAGGTATATAATCTAATAATGGAAAAAAAATTAGCATTCGATGAAATCATAAGAAAATTTGTTTAAAAGCTTCATTTAGAACATGTCATATCATTATATTTTAGATCTATTATTTTATTGAATGATCAATGCTGTCATATTTTAAAATAGGGAAACAAAATCTACAAAATTATGAGAATATAGCAATTAAGCCTTTTACTTTTTTTTTTATCCAAGTTTAATTGTTTCCTTGTTATATGATTTCAGGAGAACTTGAGCTATAATTTTAACAGGAAAATCACTCATCAAACTTTACTTAGGTCTCGACCATGCTTTAGAGTCCATACTTTCAAAGCCCCATTTTCCTTGGTCCTAATGGTTAAGATCAACAAAACTTATCATTTCTTTAATATTTTTTCATTAACTCTTCTAACTTTAATTCTTTTTAAGACATTGTCATTTATTGATTAAAATTCAATTCATATTGAATTATCAAAGTTTAATGGGATCTATTTAAATTTTACCCATAATTGTGTAAGATATTGTGTTTCTTTCCTTCCTCTTGACTTTTTTTTAGTTTTTTTTTTCAACTAAGCGAGTTATTTTTATTTTTTTTGGAAAAATTAAGAGAGTTATTTGAAATCTTATAAATATATAGTCATCTCAGATCCTAATAATATAAATCCATTAATTAAAATCCAAATTAAAGAAAAATATATTATAAAACTCTTTTGAAATATCTTATCAATCATTATGATCTTTTGCATATATAGCCGGTTGAAATTCGTAAATTATTTTTATGTAAAAAATTTCTTTTAAAATGTTACATTTCAACCCTTGCATTCAAGATTGACATCTTGAACTACTTTTCATAAGTTTTTTTAAATGGAAAAAAAACATATTATAAAAAATTAAATCAAGTCAATAATGCAAACGATTTGGGTTCGCAGAAAAACCGTAGATCAAAATCAAAAATAGAAAAGACAGCACCTAACCAGCACCAAAGCAAAGAGAAAACACCCAAAAACGAGATAGGAGAAGCACTCCACCCCTATTAAAAAGTAAGCAAGGAAACCCCCTTCCAAAATCAGAGCCCCCGGGGAGATGAACCAAGCCTACAACCCAAGAGCAGATATAAAGAAAACAATCAAACCCAGAAATTCACCCAAGCAAAACTCCTCCCCGAAAACCTATTTAAACATTGATTTTTAAACTAAATTAGTTGTATTAACATCATAAGCAGAATTTCGTCTTGATGTTCAGTCCATTCATAAGTCTGTAGACCTCTTGTTAGTGATGTTGGTTAGGATTAACTAAAAGTTGGTTTCATATGTGTTGTTTAAAATGTTTGTATTGTCCGTTTGGATTGACCTATATTTTACGTGGATTTATTGAGTTAGTTTTAGGTGCATGTTATACTCTTAACTTACCTAAAAAAAACATGGGAAGTAGAGCTAAAATATAAACATTGGAAGTTTGTATAAGATAATTTTTTTATTAAAAGGAAAAAAGGATAGGAAAAATAAACTAAGAAATCATTTTCCTAAACACCCTAGCGGTATCTGCAAGCAGAATAAATTCTACCTGGGGGAGGAGAAATCTACATCTTCAAATAATCGACATTAATAACACCAAATTCAGCCAACCAATCAACACATTCGTTATCTTCTCGCAAAATCATAAATATGGTGTGTTGTGTTGTTTGTTTAAGAAGGTTTCAGAAGAAAGAAAGGCATGACTAGACAAGAAAGTGTTAATCGTAGAGGCAAGGCAAGTACTTTGGGTACCGGGCTTGAAAAAAGGAGCTGGATTTGAACAGAAAACGGACCAAAAAAAAAAGGTCAAAAACTAAAAAAAAAAGAGTGTGTTTTTAAGTGTTATCTCGTAAACTCGAATGATTTTACCCGAGTTTTCCGAGTTCACCACGTGCTAACTTGCTAAAACTCATCAAACATTCTGATTTCAGAAAGAAAAAAAAAAAAACGATTTTACCTTTGAGTCAAAATAACTTTAACACCTAAAAACATAAACTCTTCGAGATTAGAAATTAACTCTCAATTTATAGAACATTGCTCTTCATTTCAAGATCTTTAATACAACTTCAACGGAATTGACCAAAAAAAAAATGCAAAATGCCCTGATATTCCAAGCCTCAACTTCAATGATTCAGATGGATGAAGAAAAAAAAAGTAAGATTAATTTTTACAATAAGTGGAAATCTTGTACTTATCTATTATTATTTCTTCTTCTTTTTAATATTATTTTGAGGGGATTATTATTCTTATTATATTTTATTCTCTAAAAAACTAATTATATTTTATTTTGTATTTAACCTTTTCAAGGATGTGTCATTTTCAACAAAACAAAAAAAATGAATTTTATTGAAAAATCTAAGACAGCAAACAGCTGGAAGACCTACAACTTTATTAACTAAAGTGGCAAGAAAACAAAACAAAAGTCTATATATAAAATTGAACCTAAATTGATTTTAATTTCTAAGTCATTTTAATTTCTAAGTCTTATCAATGACCCTTTGAATTATCAAAGTGTCAACCATATTCCTGTTAGTCGGTTACAAATTGCTTCATTCATTCTTCTCATTGTCTTTCTCTCTTCACCTCCCAATATAAATACACGAGAAGTTAAGAATCGTTTTCCATTCATTTTTATCAAACACTCTTAACTCACTCATTCACATAAAGAACCAAAGTTATTTCTATTTTATTTTATCATATCACATAAACTATATACTATATATATTCTCATAATTTATATGTAGATAGATAGTGAAGGCTGAACCAAACAACAACATCAGAATCAGCTTATCTATATACATAGAGTATATTATATCTTTATATTGGAGATTTAGCATTTGTTTGATTAATTCATCAAACTATGGCTGATGATGATCAATTTCATCATTCAAGTGGAAACTGGTGGGACACAGCATCAAGAAATATGAGATTTAATCAAAGTGGAGGAACATCACAATCTTCTTCATCTTCCATAACCAACAACATAGTTGATTTTGCTTGGCAAAATTCAGATATGGTAGAAATAAAACCAAGATCTTCCATGGAAAATTCTTCTGTTGTTTTTCATGATAATCAGAAACTTCAACAACCTCAAGATTCTTCTACTTCATCTGACCCTAACTTGCATATGATGGGTTTAGGTCTTTCTTCTCATACCATGGATTGGAATCAACCATCTTTGATGTAAGTGTAATTAGTCTTAATATAATAATTTGGTAGAAAAAAAAATCACCCACAAAATAAAAATAATTTTCATTTTCTCTCTATTTTGTTGCGATATGGTGATGCAGCCGTATGAACAATTAAATTTAGAATGAAAAAATTTCTCTCAAAATCAAGTACTTGGATTTAGAGAGAAAATTTTCTCTCAAAATCGAAAAGTTCAATTTCAAGAGAATTTTTTTTATCTTTCATAGTCTAGCAAATTTTATAGTTGCATCACCATGCTCAAATGGTTTTAAATTGTGGTTGCAATTGAACTGCAAACTTTTATATTGTAGTAAAATACAAGAAAATGCGGTCCATGCAGTAAATAAATTGAGGACGCCGTTACGGAGACCTCAAAACCCTTTATAAAATTATATTACAACTCCAATTACATACCACAACTAAATACAAGCTATAGAGGAACCAATTTATTTTTTGATAACTTAGTATAAATTAATAAATTTTCATGTGCTAAAAGTTGTGTCTTTTTGCGGTGTTTGTTTGATTGTGATAGAAGAGGTGAGAAGGGAACAGATAACAGTTTCAGGTCAATATTGGAAGAGAATTTGAGTTCAACAAGGAACAATTTTGAGCAAGAAAATGTGATGGGGATGTGTCAACAAGTGAATAGAAATAATTTCTCTTTGGATCAAAATCAGTTTAGTCCTCAATATAGTTCTGGAGATAGCAATGTTATTACAAGCCAATGTTTACCATCAAATTTTCAAATGGATTCTTCAGCTTTATATGGAACTCCATCAATTTTACAAGGTTCATTTGAGAACAGATCCATGACTAGTACTTTTCCATATCCAACAAATAACTATGGATTAAACTCTAATAATGAGTTGAATATTATGCCAGCTTCTAATAATTGGTCTAATAATAAAGTTCCTCAATTTTTTATGAGAACTTCACCTCCAAAACAACCAACCAATAACCAGTTGCATTTTACCAACAACACCCCCTTTTGGAATGCTTCTGAGGCTCCTAATTCTATCAAGGATGTTAGGTCTACTTTCTTCCCCTCTTTGCAACCCCAATTCTCCCCCTCAAATTTTGATTCACATTCAAAGGTATTACACTATTACTGTACTTTTTTTTTACCAAATTATTGTACTTCTCTTTTTGAACAATGTTAGTTTATTAGTTGATTATATTTGAATTCTAAACCTTCTAGTTAGTTTTCTTTTGGTGTCCTTCAACTTGCCAATTCAATGGCGGCATCCGATTACTACTTTTTTTGTTCTGATTGATAGACGAAATAACAAGAGTTATTGAAAACTCATACACATAACTGGAAGAGTCAGGGTTTAAACCCTAATCACGACGTCCGACCTAACAATATGAGTATTTTTGTCAGTTGATCTAGGACTTGTGGACCACGGCTTCCCATTACTATTACTATATTGTATACCACATAACATAATTTATAACATACTTATACATTAATTTATACATTAATGTAATTAATTAAATTGCATTAATATGTTATATTTATCAAAGCTGTTTTGATATTATTATTATTATTAGGAGAATGCTAACCATTGCTCTTGGGGCATTGGATAAGGGGATAAAAATAGAAATATAGTATTGGAAAATGGTGAAAATTGATAAATTTAACTTTTTAAAAGTCAAAATATTGTTGAAACCAATGCAAACATGCTACTTTTGACTTCCTTAACCATTGTCCTGAGGGTGGTTAGCAAGACCCTTATTATTATTATTATTTAATTACAACACACTAACAATGTACTTCTTTTTATGAACATTATACCTAATATAATATTTTTAGGGGACTTATACCTAATATATTGATGATGTATATAGTATACTATAAATATCATATGAATGAAATGAAGTATTTATTTCACCTGGTGTTTAGAGTTTTTTTAATTGATAAAGTAACAATTTTTGTGCAGAATATATCTGAAGTGAGTGTGGTAAAGAAAAGTGGGAGTGAGCCAGCACCCAAAAGGACCCGTAACGAAACCCCATCAACTTTGCCAGCTTTTAAGGTACAATAAGTGCAACTGACCTTTTAACAATAAGGGAAACCTTTAACCTTTTTATATTTCTTTTTCTTTTTCAATTTTTTTCTTTGAGTCCATAAACATGGATATGAATTTATGAAAATTTTATTTCTAACTTTCTTTCCCTCTTAGGTGAGAAAAGAAAAGATGGGAGACAGAATCACTGCACTCCAACAATTAGTGTCTCCTTTTGGAAAGGTATGTATTTGGATTCAAAATATAATGATATATACATTGATCATTTCCTTTGTGAATTTAATTTCTATGATAATGGAGAAAAAAAAGATTATATGATAGTTCTATTATGATGTTTTTTACTGATAAAAGCTTAAAAATTTGTTATATTTGTCAGACTGATACAGCCTCAGTGCTTTCTGAAGCCATTGAATATATTAAATTTCTCCATGAACAGGTTACTGTAAGTCCTTTTACCCACTAGTAAATTCTTAATTTGAAAGCTAAAAAATTCAAGGGTTAAATTATGTTGCTAGTAGTCTTTATAAAATGCCATCAATCAAATTTTGTTTATACCATTTTTTTTATCCAGGTTTAAACCTAATTTAGTGATTTTGGCAAAATTTATCATCTATATGCTTAATTTATGAAATCACTGAATTTTAGCATAGTATATCGATGAAAATGTTACAGTAATGGCTAAACTTGATACAATGGCATTTTATAAGATTAAAAACATATTTAGCACAAAACAAAAATTTTATTTGATGAGTATATTTTTGTCAACAGGTTTTGAGCACCCCATACATGAAAAGTGGAGCTCCATCAGAGATTCAACAGGTATCATAAAATATCATATATAGGAATAGTAATATTTATTACTATACTTTCCCATTTATATGAAACAATACTTCTCTAAGTGTAGAGATAGAAACATTTGATTCCCATGCATTGATGCTCATCATTGTTCTAATGCAAATAAATTCAAGTGATGCAATTAGAATTGCAGTTGCAAAAGCTTCAAAGTCCTTTACATTGCATATAAGATACATAAAGTTTGTTACTAAGTTAGTTATACTAATTATTTGTTCTTCGTTGTTTTCGTTGTGATTGGAATACATATTAAAAAACTAACAAACACAAGAACAATTTTTTGGATATGTGCTCCTATCAAAATGAAAACAACGAGAAGAACGACTAACAAGTAAAACAAACTTTACATTTAATATTGCGACCTCATGAGTGGTTGATTTTTTTTTCATCCAAGTTTATGTCTTATAACACTTTTTTAAAATTTTATTAATGCAGAATTCTGGTAAATTAAAAAAATGTGAGGGCACAAAGCAAGATCTAAAAAGCCGAGGACTATGTTTGGTACCAGTTTCTAGCACATTTCCAGTGACTCATGAAACAACAGTTGATTTTTGGACACCAACATTTGGAGGGACATCAAGATAATAGTAATGGATGAAAAAAATATAGTGACATGGAACCAATATCCTTCAACTAGGGCATGCATATATGTACCTTATCAAACCTAGCCAAGTTGGGAATGATAAGAAAAAAGAAAGAAAGAGAAACATGAAAGTAGACAAAGAAGCCCACTTAAATATGTAAAGTTAGTTAGTTCTAATGAGGGAAATGGAAAAAAAGAGAGTGGGGAGAAGGGAAATTTTTTTTGAAAGAGAAAGAAAAGGAAGTGACAATTCAAAAAGATAGCCATTGATGGGCCAACTACATTCAGAATTATTCAGGGTTTTGAGAAATATTTGGGACCATTTGGAGTTGTAATAATTGAAGTATTATGCTTGCAAGCGTGGGATTAGAGGAATGCCAAAGTTGATTAAAATAGAGAAAAGTTGTTATCTTTAGACTTAACATGAGAAGAGAGATATTTAGATATTTTCGACGGCTACAAAGTTATTGAATCAATATGATATTGATTCAATAACTCATATTGATTCAGTAACTTTGTAGCCGCCTCATTTGTGTAACAACTGTACTAGATTTAAGTTGAAGAAGTATTTCGACGACACAAAAAGAAGGTTACTCTACAAAGTCATTGGATCAATATCTCAATCTTTATGAAGATATTGATGTAGTAACTTTGCAGCCAAAACACTATAGTGTAACAACTACATTGGATGCAAGCTTGAGAAGTATTTATATAATCTACAGTGACGACACAAAGGAGAATGTTATTGTTTGGTGAAATTTGTTTTATATAAACATGTATTGTTAGCAGAAAATAAAGTAGTTGCTTTACTAATTTTTTGTTGCTATATATTGTGAATAGAGCTGGCACTACCTTTTTTAGTTCAAGGAACATTAAAATTAAATTAATTTGATGGAATCATTTTAATATTGTAGAAGGAGTAAGTGAAGGGATACTTCATTTGATTGGAAAAATCTCACTTTTGATTTGTTTATGTCTTTGGAATAAGTAAGTGGAAGTCAGAGGGGGGCCCACACTCACCCTTTTAGGTTTTTAATAATTATTTTCAAATGCAAATGTTTATTATTTTTTGCACAAGGGTTCAATTAGAAAGATATTTTTAATTTTTTAGATGCTTTTTCACATGCTTTATGCTTTATACCGAATGGCCACACATAGGGGCTTCCATTGGAAGTATGTGTATAAAGAAGAAAAATATTAATCATCAATATTTTTATTATATCCTAATATCCTCTCAAAGACGACACATATGGTCCTATTTTGAATAAAGTATATGCCCGTCATTATCAATTTTTTTCTTTCTAAAACAAATGAAGACTCTTGAAGAAAATCATATAAACCTATATAGAAAAAATGTCTATGCTTAGGTTTAAAGAAAATAAATGTTCTACTTATAGCTTATAGTATAGGACTATCATTAAAAGTTAATGATTACATTAAGAAAAAACATTTTTTTTCTTCTTGTATTATGTAGAAAAACAACAACTGCAATTTTATCTTCCTAAACCCCCAATTCTCAAGGAAACAGATGCATGGCGAAAGTAAGTAAAGTCTTTACAAAAATTATTACAGTTAAGTTTTGAATTTAGATTCTTTTAAACAATTCATACTAATTGAAACTTATTAACTAGTTCAACTCAATCATTGTTATAGAAGCAATTGCATTGACAGGAGCACACAAAGTATGAGCACAAAAAAAAAAATCACATATCATTTGTATAGTTTTAAAATTTTACACCTACATTTTTTTTACAGTAAAATTATTTATATACATGGGGTTTGCTAACTTAGACCAACAAAAATCATGAAGATCCAAGTTAGCAAAAATGCATATTTTTATTTGGACAAAAAAACCAATATCCAATAGTGTAAACCAATTTAAATTAAGGGATAGTTTAGTAAATTTTATTTTATTTTATTTTTCAATTAAAAAAATCCAACAACCGTTTCCTAATTTTACGGAAAATTACTATATTATCCCCCAAACTATTTGTTATAAAATAAAGAGAGTTTAAGTTAGCAAATTGATGCAAGTTAACAAATATGTTTTAATTCATTAAAAAATTAAAAAACAAATATGTTTTAATGAAAATTACGAAAGTAACCTTCAAGCTATTAGTTTTAAATAATAAAGATGAAGGGTATGTCTATCCAAATGAAAATGTAGAAAAAAATTACTAAACTATTCCTCAAGCTATTTGTAATAAAATAAAAGTTGGTTTAAGTTAACAAATTGATACAAGTTAACAAATATATTTTAATGAAAATTACTAAAGTAACCCTTAAGCTATTAGTTTTAAATAATAAACATAAAAAATATTTTTGTCCAAATAAAAATGTGCACTTTTACGAACTTAAACCTTCATGTTTTATGTTGGTCTAAGATAACAAACCATATATATATTTGCCTCATTTTGGCTTTGCAGCTATTGGCTAGAGACTATTTGAAACGATTTTGTTCTATTCCAGGTAGGTGGCGCCATTTTTTCTGATTAGAAGTACTTTACCAAATCTCACTTTATAACTTCCCTACCAAGATTTGGACATTGATTAATGCAAAGATGGAACATCATCTAAAGCATTATTCATCATTATTATGTTAACTAAGCTAGCCTGTCACTGGGCTCCACGTCATTTGATTAGCCTAATATTACTTTGTACAAAATTTGTCTCTATATATTGTCATATGTGATTCAATTTTTTCTGTGTGTTATCTTATAAAGATGAGTTTATTAACTTAAAGATAAAATATTATGATATGTTAAATGACAAAATATGAATCAAATCTCTTGATCAAAGTACCAGAGATTGAGTATAGAAGAAGTTAAATTATTAAAATTGTTGTTCATGTATTTTATTTTATTATTTTAAAAAAAAAAATCAAGCATCTTTGGTCTGAAAATCATTGATGATCACAATGTAATTTTTTCTCACTGCTTGATTAATTAGCATCTTTTTTAGGCATGAGGAAGTTGGTGCTGTGAATATGCTGCTTCCTTTCTAAGAGATACTCCATCTTTAGCTAATAGCATAATATTAAGAAAATTCGTTTCATTTTTTATAATATGGTTTTCTGTTATCAAGAAATGTCATTGATACCAAAGTATATATGGATAAAAAAAATAATCATCAAATTATGTATATGTCATCAATTGCCTGAAAGATTCTATAATTATTCTCTATCCCTTTTCTCAACTCTTTATGGCGTAGCCACCCAATTATTTTCTAGATACACATTAATGTTTGCTTGCCTTTCACTTATAGTTTGAATAATTTTGAGCATTTTCATATGCATACAACACTAAGTTTTTTTTTGTAAAGGATAACACTAACTTGGTTTTAAATTGTAGTTAATAGATTATGATATCATAAAAATGACCAAAAATTATGAATAAATGTCACTACAATAGTTACAAGTTACAACTAGCCTAAATATAAAGGATTTTCAATTTTGCATGTCATCACAACGGCAATTCCGGCTGCGTCGGCTATATCTTCCAACAATGTAAAGCTTCATGGTCGTTGGGTATGACTCATATGTGGAAGAGGGGCAAGAGGCCGAGAAGGAGCTAAGCTGGTGGAGCGTTACAAAATAAACGGAACTGTAACTGTTCTAAAGTTGTCGAGGGACATTATTGTAAACTGAACCGAAGTATTGTAGGTTTGTAACACTGTAAACCCTAATTCATCACAAAAATAAACGGAACTATAGATGCTCTATAGTCACAAGGTAGGCCCCATTGGCTTAATTGCATGAACAAAATCGTGTTTCATTATCTTTCATTTTTTCCTTTTCTCTTATACTTCTATACCGGTTGTTGTTCTAGCAATGGTGTAACCATGTTTATAACTTTAAGCCCTAATTCATCACAAAAATAAACGGAACTTTAACTTTAACTGCTCTATAGAGGCAGACCCCATTAGCTGAACTGCGTGAACAAAAATCGTGTTTCATTATCTTTTGATTTTCGTTTTCTCTTATACTTTTATACCAGTTGTTGTTCTAGCAATGGTGTAACCATGTTTATATCTTTAGCTGCTCTATAGTCCACAAGTACAATTTAAAACCATGTTGGTAACTTGGTTAGTTTTTTGAATGCAGATTCCATTCAAAGTATTTCTGAGTGTCATGTGTAATGTCAGGCTTCTTGATCATCAAGTTTGACAAGAACCTTTGTCATTGGAATCAAGAAAATTTGAACTGCTGAAATTCATGAGCGTGGCTAACTTTAGCAGGTAGCAGTTCATAAAAGAGAACAGGTTACAGGAATGCACTTTTTGTCATGAAATGATGGAGCAAGATTCTGCAAAGCCAGAAGTAGAAACTCAGTGACACAAACTAGTGAGAAGAAAATGGGACCAAAGTGGAAAATTTACGAAAAAAGAACTCTGTGAATCACATGACACTGGGTTTCTTTCACAACAAAGAATGGAAACCATTGTGTATCAGAAGATTTCTTTCAATGACTACCTATTTTTGTTGCATGGACTGTCCTATCAGCAGCTGCTACTACTTTATATAATTCAATCAAACATAACAAATTTATTTTATTTTGTAAAACAAAGTGAAAAATTAAATTAAAATTCAAAATCATAGCATAAAGAAGATCTAGCATATAAACTATCCCAATAGAACTAACGAAAGAGGTTTAATAACTTAATAATAGGTGTACATAGTAAAATATTTTAACACCAATCTCCAAGCCTGAAAACTCATGTCATTTCTTCCCTTTGGAATAGCCCAAATCACATATGAAAATCATACATGATTTTATTTAAATAAAAATATGGGAATTTTCTTTTCCCACCTATGGTCTTTTTCACGTGCCCTATTTGTTTTTCCAAAATACCTTTTGCTCATTTTATATAATATAAACTCTTTATAGGTGATTTTTGGATTATATAATCCGAAAATTTGTTTTGCCCAGATTATCAATCAGAATCTCAAAACAATAATGACATATATCATTAAGATGACATAATTGAAAATAAAAAAAGATAAAATAAATGTAAAGAGACAAAATATAAATTGCTAATAATTTAACACATTTTATTAATTAATTAATCCTTTCATAGTATATCTACATTAATATAATGCTAATTACAATAAATTATTAAACACCTAATGCTAAACATGCGTTGCAACAAGATGGAGGGGGAAAAAGGGTAGGACAAGGTTTGTTTCCTCTCCCATCGTAAGAATTGAGAGGAGGGGTAAAACTAAATCTGACGCGCGAAGGAGACTCTAATGAGCAACTTTACAGAAGGTACAAATTTACAAATGGGACATTGCCCTTTGACCATTCATACTATCCTTAGATAAAAAAAAATATATTTGTGAAGATGGAATAAGAATTTGTGAAGGATAAGTGGGTATTTATAGGGGGATTTGTGAAGAATGAGTGCATAGGGTGTAACGGTCCATCACTGCATGGTAAACAATGTGGTCAAGTCTTGCTGACCAACCCAAAAAACGTGTTCCATGAGTCAGTCTTTATGACCAAGCCATCGTTCACATTCTGAACTAGTTCAGATTTTATAATCCGAATAAATCCCAAAATTGTTGGATTATACAATTTGAACTGGCCCAAGACTGTTTTAAAACTCGTACATTGCAGGGTGATGAGCATTTTGGATTTTATAATCTGAACTTGTCAAGTACAAGGTTTTTTTTTTGTGGTCCACATTGCACTAACAGTTTTTGTGATCCACGTCGCACAAAAACATGTATAAATTGGTGTGTTTGGTTCATTTGTTGTAAAACACAACAAAGAACCATGAACATTTATCTAGTGGATATGAACACTAAGAGGTTGTTTTAAACTTGATCCTGCTGCCATGCAAAAAGAAATATGTCAGTTGAAAGGGTAACATGATCAAGTTCAAAACAACCTTTAAGAACACATTTTCATTCATCATCTGTCATCTTATAATTTCAACAGAGGTATGTGTTTTGAGCCCTATCAAACCCACCAAAACATATAGTTTAACACATTCTGAGAGTGTTTGGATTATATAATCCTAAATACACTGGGAATGTATTCATATTATATAATCTGAACCATCTCAGAATATGGATTATGGCCTTACATTCAAGGTTTGGACAGTTTCTGGTGTGTTAATTGAGTTTCAAAGGTTAAACATGTTTTCTTTGACTGCAATTATAATCTAGGAACATTTTATGGTTATAAATAGCCCTGCAACCTTCAATATTTTCATTCGCTCTTCATTTTTCATTACTTCTAAATTTTTCTTTATTTAATTTAGTTTTGAGTGTGGACTATGATACCATGATCTTTGTTGACCATTCATATCGTCCCCAAAATTGCTTTGCAATTTATGTGCGGACAATAAGTTGGTCTACATAGACCTTTGTATCAATTACAACACTATACATGGGTTTCAGATTCTATAATCCTAACATCTTTATATAGGAGTTCAAATTATATATCTAAGAAAGAGTGTTTTAAAAATGAAATAAAAAATAAGCTGCACGAGAAACAAGTCAGGTGAAAAAAGTAATCGTCTAAAAATATTATGTGAAAAACCATCCCATATGTCTCGCAACGTGTATAAGACCAAACTTGAAGATATTTCTTAAAGCCTGTATTTAATTTGGGTTCATCTACAACCCAAATCAGTTCGAGTAACCCACTCTTACTGCAATTACATCACGGCGACTTCAACCAAATTTGGCAACTTTTTCACAATGCGACCACAACGACCCCAACTAAAACTCGGAGAATGAAACTCTTATAGAGATACATTTGTTAGTGGTAATCTAACAAAATCCCCTTGTATAAAATCATGTCTTTATTTTAGAGAAGTTCAAGTTTTATGTATGCAACAATCAAATCACGTAGATATTTATGAAAATATTTTAGGAATCAACGTTTAAAAATAACATTATGGTATAGTTTGATTGAACATATGTATAAAAGTTTTACAGGTTTTGGAGGTTGTACGGTTTAGTTTTTTTTTTTTGGTGGCTGGGGTTCGAACCCCAAACCTTGCATATATTATGTATTGTTCATACCAACTAAGCTAAGCTCACAAGGACGTACTATTTAGTGTTTAGTAACGGTCATAGTGAACAATTGTCCTTTTCATTAATAATAAATAATCACTGTTTGTTCCTAGGATCAAGTGAACACATTTACTTTCGGCATTATTTCAATAATATATAATTGACCTCAATACGGCTGATAAAGATTTAGACAAAATTTAGGTAGAGTATTATTTTAAATTTAACTAATAAAAACTCTAGACTACCTTTTATAATTGATGGAAAACAAAAGCAATACATATATGATCTCATTTCCTAATTTTTATCTTAAGGTTTAAATCACATGCACCTTTCATTTTAAATTTGATCCATTTGCACCCCTCTAATCATTTTAGTGCCTCAGCATATGTTATAAAAATTGAGGCATTTGTTGAATACATACAGACAAACTAATTTTTCTTCAACCATGCAATCTTTGCTGTACATTAGAGAATAATAAAGACAATGCTCTACCAAACCGGTTAATACAATGCAGTATATAAATGTTTGCTTATTGGAATTAAAGTTCATTATAGATGTAATACAAAATATAGGAATAAGTATTTTCTCAGCCTAACAAGAACAAACAATACAAGCAAACTTTCATCATTCAACAAATTTGCAACAACCACTGCATCCTATATAACACACATACAAAGCATTTTCTTTTTGTAAACTGGAAGGATTTTTTGTTTTGTTTTGTTGTAGAAACAGGAAAATATGACAGATATATTCCAAGTCTAAAAAATGGTAAATGGTAAGGGTTTTAAAGCAATATTTCCGTGTAGTTTAATATATAGTATATGTCTATATATGAAATCAACATTATGCAGCTTCCTTAAGCTTCTTTGTGATGGTGGCAAGATATTTTCCTTGATGGAATGCTTGCTGCAATTCAAGCTCACTTGGCTGTCTTGAACCATCGCCGGCGTATGTTCCTGCACCATATGGACTCCCACCTTTCACTTGCTCCATCTCGAACATGCCGGCTCCGAATGTATAACCGATTGGAACAAATATCATTCCATGATGAACCAGCTGAGTAATAGCAGTAAGCGCTGTAGTCTCTTGTCCGCCGCCTTGAGAACCGGTGCTGTAGAAGATTCCGGCAGGCTTGCCTGCAAGCGATTGTGCTTTCCACAAACCACCAGTAGCATCTAGAAAAGCTTTGAATTGAGCAGCC
>Ga0315914_1001162_pt1 | contig 38233 bp, 22 predicted proteins | sample MpolenodulesMG_FD_203920 | JGI IMG/M metagenome (GOLD analysis project Ga0315914, IMG submission 203920) | Medicago polymorpha root nodule microbial communities from Los Angeles, California, United States - elongated nodules | ecosystem: Host-associated > Plants > Roots > Nodule | place: USA...
ACTCCCCATGAACCAATCACCGGTCAACACGTCACCAACCTCGACGACGCCGTTTTCCATTCCGAATCAAATCGACTCAGTTCCGATCCTTTTTACCCTATTTCTCTTCCTCTTAAGGTTTACGTCTATAACATGCCTTCAAAATTCACCTACGATTTGCTTTTACTCTTTCGAAACACGTATAGAGATACCTCCAATCTCACCTCTAATGGTAGCCCCGTTCACCGTCTCATCGAACAGGTTCTCATTCAATTCATTGTTCATTTACCGTTATTATGATTTGATGCTGATTAATTCTTGAATTGTTGTTGTGAATGTAGCATTCGATTGATTACTGGCTTTGGGCTGATCTTATTGCTCCTGAATCCGAAAGATTGTTGAAAAGCGTTGTTAGGGTTCATCGACAAGAAGAAGCTGATTTGTTTTACATACCTTTCTTCACCACTATAAGCTTTTTCCTCTTGGAAAAACAACAATGCAAGGCCCTTTATAGGGTGTGAGTGCTCTTCTAACACTACAGTTTCTTAATTTGCAAATACTATACATTTTCATTTATAAATTATTCACTATAGTTTTTAGCTGTGTTTAATGAAGTTAAATTAGAGAGTTTATTATGAAAATAAGTTGCAGAATTAATTTGAACTTAAAAAGGTTATTTTCTTTTGTTGAAAAACCATGACTGCGCAAGTGGTTTTGGGAGAAGTTTATTTAAACTAGCTATATTTGAAGTCCTAATAGTTGTTGTTTTTGGATGTAGGAAGCTTTGAAGTGGATTACAGATCAACCTGCTTGGAAGCGGTCTGGTGGAAGGGATCATATACTACCTGTGCATCATCCGTGGTCTTTTAAAACTGTTAGGAGATATGTGAAAAAAGCAATATGGTTGTTGCCGGATATGGATTCCACGGGGAACTGGTAATTTCCTAATTTGCAGACAAGTGTGTGAATATGAGATGATATTGTTTCATTTAGAGTGGCATTTGGTGACCTTTTTTGAATTTGTCTTTCAGGTACAAACCAGGGCAGGTTTATCTTGAGAAAGACCTGATTCTTCCCTATGTTGCCAATGTTGATTTCTGTGATGCCAGCTGTTTGTCTGAAATAAATCCTAAAAGAAACACGCTTCTTTTCTTTCGGGGCCGGCTCAAAAGAAATGCGGTAAGCATATTGTGAGATTGCTGATTGATTGATTGAATGCTGAAACTTTGAAAACTCTACATTTATATGTTTACTTGAAGTTCAAACATGTTCTTTTTGTTAACATCCCTGTTCAATCTCATGTTTGAGTTATATTTATTGGCAATTCTAGAGAAAACTTATTGACTTATTTTTTACGATTATGTGATATTGGGATATTTCCATGAACTCAGATAGGTATATAAAAAACCTTGTGATGTCTCGATTGTGATCATGACCGGCTAATGTCTAATGTTTGGGCTGTCTGTTCTTATAGTATCTTGTTCGGGAAGTCTCTTATCATGTTTTTCTCTACTTATATCCGTGACAGTCTCTTAATTTCTGGAACTTTCTTATATCATGATTTTCTCTACTTGTTGTATTCTCTTAATTTCTTTGTCGCCTCCAATCCATATCTATATGTAGTATGTACTACGTGGTTTAGTTGTTTTGTTTGTGTATTTCCTATTTCAGGGAGGAAAGATACGTTCTAAACTTGTTGATCAATTAAGTGGAGCTGATGGTGTAGTTATAGAGGAGGGAACTTCCGGAGAAGGAGGAAAAGAAGCAGCACAAAATGGCATGCGCAAGTAATACAAGTTTAACTCTTGAATACGTGCACCCTGGTTACTTATTTAGTAGTAATTATTTGCTTGACTTCCTCATTGCCAGGTCTTTATTTTGCCTAAACCCTGCTGGTGACACTCCATCCTCTGCTAGATTATTTGATGCCATTGTTAGTGGCTGCATTCCCGTTATAGTAAGCGACGAACTGGAGCTTCCTTTCGAAGGGATACTTGATTACAGGAAGGTGTGTATGCATTTATATCAAGTAAATGATCAAATAAAAAATATTATTAAGAGATAAGCAATAAAATATTTGTGAGGCTAGCTTACTAGCTTTGTTAGGTTGCAAGTCAAATTTGGTGTGGACAGTTTGGGCAATTTGCTGAGTGATCATCTCTTATTGAAGAATATGTTTATAGGAGTATATAATGGCCTAATAATTTTAAATGTCATAATCATTATTTTAGATAATTAGTATTGAACCCTTGTATATTTAGATTTTTTTAGAGAGCACAGGGCTTTACAATATTCAGATACGAATAGCATCCTCGATCCCATGGTTATTTTATGATTTCTACATTTGGTGTCTTAAGAGGAACAAATTAAGTATGGATCAGGACATGCTTAGGTCATTAACTATTATTTTCTTAATGTTCATCGTCTAAAGATGGAGCAAATTCTTAATGAAGTTTTTTTCTTTTTTTGGAGAGAAAGAGGTATCCTCAAATGCATTAAAGTGCACAAGGACTGTAGTAAACTAGAAATTCAGCAGGGTTATCCAGTTTCTCTGATTTTGTGTATTGAAACTATGAAGCACGGACACTCCTCGGATTAGGCGTGTCCTGGTGTCGAACACGTGTCGTGTCTGACTCCGGCACGACACCGACACATATAATTACACTGAATTATGTGATTTTCTCAAATTATTAGCGGTGTCAGCATGTCAATGTCCGTGTCATGTCTGGTGTCCGTGTCCGTGCTTTATAGATTGAAAATGATAATAGTCATGGGAAAAACACTAAAGAGAAACTAAAAGATATCCCCAATATTTAAGTGCCGGGAGACACCATTAACGGTGCAAGCATCCTTTCTCAATCAAATGTAGCAAAGAAAAGTATATACATCACTGTCACATTTATTTGGCCTCCTATTATTACCATAGCTTAAAAACACCAATAAAGATTGCTCTAATGTAGGACACACCCAGTGACCTAAAACTGCATTATGCAGTATGCTATATATGGTTAGCTGATAAGTCAGAGCTTTTTCATTTGTTATTTTTCATTTTCAGAGAGAAGTTGCTAATTTATCATTTTGCCATATATGCAGATAGCTTTATTTGTTTCGTCCAACGATGCTCTGAAATCCGGTTGGCTCTTGAAATATTTGAAAGACATTCGACCTGCTCATATAAAAGAAATGCAACAAAATCTTGCCAAGGTTTGTAGTCAGGATTGTACTGAATTTCACTTTACTCCCTCCTCCCTATTTAGTGCTGTCATATGATTGTTTTCTTGTCAATTGTGCAACATCATACTACTATTTACTAATGTCTAGCTGACAATATTTTTGTGCCCTGTGCAAATGTTGGTAGCAATTATGTCCTTAGATATTCTTCATTTGCATAAATTGATATTACGTGCATTGCCTTGCTTACCTGTTTGGCGTTTAACTTTTTTCCCTTTTCAGTACTCGAGGCATTTCCTGTATTCTAGTCCAGCTCAACCGTTGGGTCCTGAAGACTTGGTTTGGAAAATGGTTTGTTACTGCTTTTTTAGTTGTTTATGTTTACGCTTTTAATACTCTTTTTAACATCAAGTTCTCATAAGGTACATAATCTCAGGCTTGCTCGTTGAGTGTTTTCTTCCATTGTAGTTGTCTGTAGTTTTGGGAAATGAAAGATACGTGATTCGGTCCATGCGTTTATATTAAGTTTATTTTTAGAGGCCATATGATTAAGTGGGTAAGTTTGGATTGGTGTGTGTAATGTGATAGAATCAATTAGGGATGGATCCGAAAATTTCAATTAGTGGGGGAAAGATTATGTATGCTATAAATATATATATATATATAAAATATATCAATATATACATGGTAAAATAATGACATCATTATCATTAAGTGTCCTAGAAACTAACATAACCCAATAATTTACCGACATTAGCCCATAAAAATGCAAAAAAAATACTATTTTTTACCCAGAATTTGAATTTATCTCAACATCTATGATCCAACACACATTCAACAGTTCATCTTTTATATCATTTCAACTGTTGCAGTATGGCTTTAAAGCTAACTTCAGGAATAATTCATCTATGATGATCAAACACTAAATTTCAATGAGGATACTGCTTAAATTAACACTAAATCATTTAAAAAAAATATTAGCAAGGGAAAGTACCCCCAATTACAAACACATGGATCCGTCCCTGGCATCAAAGAATAAGATATTGGATATCTCTTAGACACAGGGAACATAATCATGTTCCTCTCCATCCCGTCACACTCCATCAATCTAAACATAGCTTAAAAGAAAGGTGAGTTCAGAATATATCAAGGCTTAATATTGATGACAGGCCTAGTTGTGGCATTCTCTTTCACAAGCTTCATTACTTTAGTATTAGATTTCTTTTGTTTTGGAATTTGGAGAATTTCAGCTTTGCTTAGATATGATAGATGGGTTCATTGTCAGCTCAAGAATAAGGTTTTAGCGTGTAACTTGTGCTTAAGCATATGGTAATAGTTACTCGCACATCTAACCATGCTTTCATAGGTTTATAACTTAGTGTTTTGTTATAGATTGGATAGTATTTTCTCTTTAACTCCTTAGGTCATACTGATTTGGTAAATGACTAGCAATTAGTTGTTCCAGTTTTGGTTTACTTTGATTACTCGGTTTTTTGTCATAGATTGGACAGTATTTTCTCTGTAACTCCTTACGTCACAATGATTTTATTCATTACTGAAGAACATGCTCTTATATGTAGATTAAATCTGTGTTTGTTTTAAGATGGTTTGCGAGTCTGTTTCACATTGTTTGTGATATTTCCTAGCACTTTGCCTTTTGGGCTGGGAGGTGTTAATTCTGTAGTTTGTTTAGAAAAAGTGGTTATTTTTTGTTTAACTGTGTGTTTTCTTCTACATGTATGTCCTTCAGATAGCTGGCAAGGTGGTGAACATCAAGCTTCATTCCCGAAGATCTCAACGTGTAGTGGAAGGATCTCGAAATGTGTGCACATGTGAATGCAGGCCTGGCAACATTACTAATACTGTCTCAACAATCTCTTGAATCTTGCATCTCATTGTTTTCTTTATAGATAGATGTACTAAAATCTGTAGTTTTTCTATTATTTTTTTATATAAGTGTCTTATGCAAATTCTTTATTCTTTAGTGGGCTATTTTGTTGTATTCCTTGGTACCTGACACGAGAAAGTATTTATATGTTATCTTCTTAGTATATCAGCTTTAAATGAAAGAAAATGTAAAACAAAGATCATAATTGCTTATTGTCAGCCAACTTCTGTATGGAGAAAACCATTTTGATGAGACAAACTATAATGAAGAAAAACCAGATTTTATTTTGTTGAAGTTAGTAAATTAGTTATGCAGATGTTTCGGCTGGAATGCTTCTCCTTTTGGCTTGATGATTTCATGGATATTTATCTTGTTAGGCCACGTTGGCTCATCACTATATCGTGAATTTTGTCCCTCTTTTCAATTTCCTTTCGGTCCAGAAACAGCTGAATCGATGGAAATGAGAAATGGGTGATGTTGATTGAGAATGATAATATTTGAATTTGAATATAAATGATTACCAAGAAGAGTGTCTTAGTCATAAAAGTGGGCAACGGACAAAATGAATCATGAGAAAATTAACGGTGGTAGTGGGACCAGAGGCAACATATTCCACCCTTGATTGGTTATTATATTAGTATTCAGCTTTCCTATGATTGTATCAAGAAAAAGTGCTAAGCATTTCATATGAACAAAATAAAGAAGGAAAAGGAAAACAATGAAGTTTTGCTGGTGTAGTGTGTTAACCCGAAATCTTATATAGAACATACGATTATTATAAAAAGGAGTACAATTGACAACAAACAAAAAAAAAGTAGAATGCAGGAACAGGAGATGCATGATTACACGTGAAGAGTTTTATTCTGACAGAATATAAAACTTGTATTAAAAACAACTGATTTACCCAACACGACAAACATTTAGAACATGATATGGCATGCATGAAGATTTTTTAACCTTAAAGGGCATTTTCCGTGTATAAATAACAGATATACAGGACAATATACAATCAATATTTAGAATATTATTCATATATATAAGCAATTTCACAAAGTACAAGGTAGTAGTGATAATCATGTCTATATTTTTTTTTTTGACAAAGTGTCTCTATATTTTTTTTGAAATAAAGAAGCTATTATTTAATATTATATCTATACAAAGGTAGATGTACAAGGAGTATTATTTAATATTATCTATACAATTTTTCTTCTTTTATCCTTTTCTTGAAATAAAGAAACTATTGATCATTAAATTGTGATTGGTAAAATAATTATCAAATTTCACAATTGGTGAAATAACATTTTTATTTAAATAAATACCTTCATAATTTGGAATGACACGTAGTGAATGATAAATTAATCAAAAACTATTTTTATAGTTTTTTGGAACTATTTAATCAAACATTATATTATAAAATTTGTTAAATAGTAGTTATAATCGGCACTAAAGAAATGATGTCGTAATTTATCTTGAAAATACAGATGTAATAATATAAATGGCGTGTTAAATCTACTCTCTTTTTTCTGAAAGCGTGTTACGTCTAGCTTAAGCAGTTAAGCAAATGCATGACTTTAATATAAAATTACAATATGATAATAAGTTGATAACTCGGTCTTTTTTTTTTTTTTTGAGAGCCCTCAAAAAAGTTGGTAGCAATAAATAGAGAAAATTAACCGCGTTTATTTCCGGTAAGAAAAACAGTTGATATGGCATGGCTTTGGATTTCAACTTATCCTTTTTTTTTTAATGAAAAGAAAGACACTAGTTTAGTTTGAACGAAGTTTCCACTTTCCATAACAAAATAAATAAAATATAGCACGTTAAATTAAAATAAATTATACGATACTATGAATATGAAAAAGAGAGATGGCATTTACATGATCAATCATGACAGCCGATAATGGTTTAACGTGTCAACAACATGCATCCCATTTTCTATAACTAAATAAATGTATACAAAATTGCTTTCAATTTTATTTTTTTAGTATAAACTATATTGCTTTTTTTTTTTATAAATTCGAACAAACATTTAGGTAACAAGATCTTATCAGATAAATGTGTAAAATAATTTACACCATAGCAACAAGAGAGTTTGAGATGATAATATGATAGTTACTATAGTTTTGTAGTAAGTAAGCATGCCATAGTAAATAGTAAGTAAGCATGCCATTGTAAATGGTGAACTAAAACTTACAGTGTGCATCAACTTTAGAACCATTTCTAAAAAGAAGAAGAAAAACTATAGAACCAACCTAAAACATAAAACAATTTGTCTGCATTAAAAAATAACTTAATTTACCCATTTTAGTTCACCTTGTTAAAAATACTCTTATAAATCAAATGAATTTATATATATAATCGAGTCAACTCAAGAATCAAATCAGTCAAAATCATGTATAGCTTAAATTCAGCTCATATAGTTATCAAATTTAATTTTTAACTCAACAACTCATTTGATTCATAACCAAGTTTAACAGGGTTAATTATCAAATCAAATTCTGAATTATATTTGAGTTGACTCAGTTTATTTATGAACCATCTTAATTCTACAGTTGCTCTAAGTTAACATGATTGAGAACTTTATTTCCAAAAAAAAATACCAAAACTTAATTCTACAATTGTAACTATCCGTTGATCGTGGTGAAAACTCTTTTGGTATCAAAATTAGTGTTTTTCACAAAAGCAAAGTCCTTTCTTTATTGTTTAAAAATCATTTCAAGTAAATCTCTCTGAATAAATAAAAAAATCATTGATTTTTAACCCCGAAAAGATAATTAATTTAAGGAATGAATCAAATCACGATGGTTTTAAATTAATTGCACAATAAATGTTGGTATATTTATAGAGTGTATAGAATATTTTCTACCTCAACTAATAACTCTAGTTTGGGTTTGAATTTTGACCTCTATATGTCGCTTTTATTAATTAAGTTAAGGATATGGAGACAACTAAACATTTCATTAGTATATTTTTTTTTAAGAATTTAATTAGTATACAATGTAAATTAGTTCCATAATTCAACTAAAAAATGAATATTTAATCTTGAAAAAATTGAAACATAAATTAATTTAGGGAAAGGAGTGTGAGAGGCATAAATCATGGGTGGCCGGTAGTGCTTGTACAATTTTGGTGACGCCGAAGATTACTCGTTCTCTGTCTGTCTTTCAGCGTGTCTTGCAAAGGTGACAGTTGGAACTTGTATATGAGACCAGACCAGACCACTTCTTATATTAACACTCTTTCTACTTCAACATTTCATTTTCAATACTCTTTCCTTTTGAACTAGTCATGTTTTTTTCTTATATCACTTTTCATGCATAGATCTCAAACTCATTCTCATTCACCTTTCAAAAATCATTAACACAAGTAAGCTTCTTTACCAACTCATTTTTCAGCTTAATTTAGCTTAACCCTTTTTCTTAATCAAGCTTTATTTTCATGGGGTGTTTTCAAATTTTCATTTTTATTTAGCTTAGGTATGAACTTTTTGTGACGGTGGTTCATACTTTCTTGCATACATGATTGATTGATTGAATAGTAGCCGATAATCACGGTGAGAAAAAATAAAGTTGATTTTTTGTTTTTTTTGTGTGGTTTTATATTTTGAAGCAATGTAGTGAAGTCAAAAGGGGTTTCAGTTTTTCAACTTAAGCACAAATTAAGTGTTTTTTTCTTTCATCATTCTGTTTTCTTCTTGGTGGTGACCAAGAGTTATCTATGAAGGATTGGAATATTTTTGCTTGAATAAGATCTTACTATGATTTTTTTGTAGTTGATTTGTTAGCTCAGAAATTTTGAGAATGAGAATCGAAATAAACTATTTTGGATCTTGTGTTGTTCATTAGTTGATTGTCTGAATCTGTTTTGTTCAGATTGAGGTGAATCAATCTGTTGTCTTTTATTGTTTACATGATTTGTCTCTTCTTTTTCTTTAGTTTCATTGTTTTTTCTTTGTTATTTCAACCAAGTTGATGCAATTTTTTATTTGTTTTTGTAAATTCTTCAAAATATTACTTAGATCTATTAGTGCCATGTTTGTTATGTGCATCTGTGTCAGAAAGATGTTGAGGAATCTCCTAATCACTAACTAGTTAGATTTTTATTTTGGATAATGGAATTTTTGACCGAATTTCAGAAGTTTACAATTGATTGAGACTTGAATGATGTGTGTTTGTATGTTTCGGAATAATTCCCTTGAATATTTCTCTCTCTTATTATAGTCCTTTTGAGGTATTGATTTGCAACTTTAGTTAGATTCACTTTTGAACTTTGGTTGTAGTCTTTTAACTTTATGTAAGTGTTTGTTCATGAGGTGGGGCATAAAGTTAATTACAATGTTGATGAAGATCTGATGTGTTAAATTTTTGAATTGCAGGATATTAATTTAGGATCAATCTTTGACCTCAGATATGAAACCGAAATCATTACAAATGAGCAGATCATCATTGTCAGCATCTTCTGATTTATCTGAATCACAGAAGCCTCCTTTACATCCAACCGTAACATTTGGCCGAAGAACTTCATCCGGTCGATACATCAGTTACTCCAGAGATGATCTTGATAGCGAGCTAGGAAGTAATGACTTCATGAACTATACAGTGCACTTACCACCTACTCCAGATAACCAACCTATGGATACCTCAATCTCGCAGAAAGTAGAGGAGCAGTATGTGTCAAGTTCTCTATTCACTGGAGGATTTAACAGTATTACCCGTGCACATCTAATGGATAAAGTTACAGAATCTGAAGTAAATCATCCACAGATGGCTGGTGCAAAAGGGTCTAAATGTGCTATTCCTGGCTGTGATTCTAAGGTGATGAGTGATGAACGTGGTGACGACATTCTTCCCTGTGAGTGTGATTATAAGATATGTAGAGATTGCTATATAGATGCAGTGAAAATAGGAGATGGGATGTGCCCGGGATGCAAAGAGCCATATAAGAACACAGAACTTGATGAAGTGGCTGTGAATAATGGAGGGCCACTTCCACTTCCTCCACCAAATGGGGGGTCTAAAATGGAGAGGAGATTGTCCTTGATGAAATCGACAAAGTCTGCGCTGATGAGAAGTCAAACTGGAGACTTTGATCACAATCGATGGTTGTTTGAAACAAAGGGGACATATGGTTATGGTAATGCAATATGGCCAAAGGAAGGGGATTTCGGAAATGGAAAAGATGGTGATGTTTCTGAGCCGACTGAATTGATGAGCCGGCCATGGAGGCCACTAACAAGGAAGTTGAAGATACCTGCTGCTGTTCTCAGCCCATATCGGTACCAAGCCTCTTTTTATTAGATGCTTTTTTTCTTTTTCAATGATGTATTTTTTAATAATCATAAATCCATTTTTATGTTTCATTTTTTTTTCCTAGTGATCAAAGTCATGCACTTCCCCTTTATTCTGAATGACCATTTTGGCTTCACTGTATTTGACTAATTTGAATGCAATCTATTATGTTTGAAACTTCAAAAAATTGATGGATATAAGTTTTTCTCTTCTCTTTCTCGTTTCTTAATTTAAATGCTTTTGTCATTATATATTGAAAGTAATAGAAGAATGGTAATTGGATGGAAGTTTTAGGGCTGGTTGAGATGATTTTGGAGAAGCAATCTTGTTTGCATCTGTTTATTAGATCTTGCATGTGATTGTGTAGTCTTCAATAACACTATTAAATTTACCATATTATATCAGCTTTCTTTATGTACTGCTTTTAATTCCAAGGTTCAACAATGCAATTTAGTCATTGACTTGAAAGTTGAATGCCACATGTGTGTTCTGACAATTACATTTCTTTCTGTTACAGTCTCATCATTTTTATCCGTTTGGTTGCTCTTGTGTTGTTCCTGCACTGGAGAGTCACACACAAAAATACTGATGCAGTCTGGTTATGGGGCATGTCTATAGTTTGTGAATTATGGTTTGCTTTCTCTTGGCTTCTTGATCAACTGCCCAAGCTATGCCCAGTAAATCGTTCTACAGATCTTAATGTTCTGAAGGAAAAATTTGAATCACCAAGTCCTAACAATCCTACAGGAAAGTCTGATCTGCCAGGCATAGATATCTTTGTTTCAACTGCTGATCCTGAGAAAGAACCACCACTTGTCACAGCAAACACCATCTTGTCGATTTTAGCTGCTGACTATCCAGTTGAGAAGCTTTCTTGCTATGTTTCTGATGATGGGGGTGCACTTTTAACTTTTGAGGCAATGGCTGAGGCTGCTAGCTTTGCTAATAACTGGGTTCCATTCTGCCGCAAACATGATATAGAGCCTAGGAATCCTGAATCATACTTCAACTTAAAGAGAGATCCGTACAAAAACAAAGTGAAACCTGATTTTGTGAAGGATCGTAGAAGGCTGAAGCGTGAGTATGATGAGTTCAAGGTCAGAATCAATGGTTTGCCCGACTCTATCCGTCGCAGGTCAGATGCTTTTCATGCAAGAGAGGAAATCAAGGCCATGAAACATCAGAGACAAAATAGGGGCGATGAACCTGTTGAGCCTATAAAGGTTCAAAAAGCAACATGGATGGCTGATGGATCTCATTGGCCAGGGACTTGGTTGAACACTTCACCTGAGCACTCAAGGGGAGACCATGCTGGCATAATTCAGGTACTAAGTAGTAAACTTTTGAAATTGCTGCTGCGATCTATGAAATCATAAAAAAAAATTCAGTTAGAGAATTAGTAATATAAATCAAGATTCAATTTTTTTTTCCCATTTTCTCACATCTATTTATGTCCAATTCTATGTGAAGTGAAGAGTTTTTATGTATAAACTCTTTTATTGCCGATATATTCTTTTGTTCCAGACTTGTTATCTGGTTTAATCCATTGAATCTGTTAAATGCGGCTTATGCAATCCATTGCGGTCGCAGTTGCAAAGACATCGATATAAAAACGTTGATGTCGCGGCCCAGATTGTGGTTGCAGACTTTTTTTTTTAAAAAAAAAAAGCTATGTAGTTCCTAGAATGAATAACTGATCAATGATATTTTGCAGGTGATGTTGAAACCTCCAAGTGACGAACCTCTTATTGGAAATGCAGATGATGCAAAGCTTATTGACCTGACTGATGTTGATATCCGTCTTCCCCTTCTTGTTTATGTTTCTAGAGAGAAACGTCCAGGTTACGATCACAACAAAAAAGCTGGGGCCATGAATGCATTGGTTAGAGCCTCGGCTGTCATGTCCAACGGTCCTTTTATACTTAACCTCGACTGTGATCACTATATATATAACTCCAAAGCAATGAGGGAAGGTATGTGCTTTATGATGGATCGTGGTGGTGATCGCCTCTGCTATGTCCAATTCCCTCAAAGGTTTGAGGGTATTGATCCCTCTGATAGATATGCTAATCACAACACCGTCTTCTTTGATGTTAACATGAGAGCCCTTGATGGACTTCAAGGCCCAGTCTATGTAGGAACCGGCTGTCTGTTCAGAAGGTTTGCTCTTTATGGTTTTGATCCTCCACGCGCCAAAGAAGACCGCGCATCTTTCTGTAGTTGTTGCTTTGGGCGTAATAAGAAGAAGCATGCCAACACCTCAGAAGAGAACAGAGCACTAAGGATGGGTGACGACTCTGATGATGAAGAGATGAATCTTTCACAATTCTCCAAGAAATTTGGGAACTCAAATATCCTTATTGACTCAATTCCAGTGGCACAGTTCCAAGGTAGGCCACTTGCTGATCATCCTGCTGTGAAAAATGGACGCCCTCCTGGTGCTCTCACCATACCTCGTGAGCTGCTTGATGCATCAACTGTGGCAGAAGCCATCAGTGTGATTTCATGTTGGTACGAGGACAAGACTGAGTGGGGACAGCGTGTTGGATGGATCTATGGATCAGTTACTGAGGATGTGGTCACTGGTTATAGGATGCATAATAGAGGGTGGAAGTCAGTTTACTGTGTAACTAAACGTGACGCCTTCCGCGGAACTGCTCCCATCAATCTCACTGATAGGTTGCATCAGGTTCTTAGATGGGCTACTGGCTCAGTTGAGATATTCTTCTCTAAAAACAATGCAATTATGGCCACCCGAAGAATGAAATTTCTTCAGAGGATAGCATACCTCAATGTTGGAATTTATCCATTCACTTCGTTTTTTCTTATTGTCTATTGCTTCCTGCCTGCACTGTCCCTCTTCTCTGGACAGTTCATTGTCCAAACACTTAATGTCACTTTTTTGGCTTACCTCTTGGCTATTACTGTGACTTTGTGCATTCTTGCTGTGCTTGAAATTAAGTGGTCAGGAATTGAGCTGGAAGAATGGTGGAGAAACGAGCAGTTTTGGTTGATTGGAGGGACTAGTGCACATCTAGCTGCCGTGCTTCAAGGTTTACTCAAAGTCGTTGCAGGCATTGAAATCTCATTCACCTTGACTTCAAAATCTGGCGGTGATGATGTTGACGACGAGTATGCTGATCTGTATATTGTCAAATGGTCATCCCTTATGATACCACCAATTGTAATCATGATGGTGAACTTAATAGGAATAGCTGTTGGAGTTAGCAGAACCATATACAGTACCATACCACAGTGGAGCCGTTTACTAGGCGGTGTTTTCTTCAGCTTTTGGGTCTTGGCTCATCTCTATCCTTTTGCAAAAGGTTTGATGGGAAGAAGAGGGAGGACACCCACCATTGTTTTTGTATGGTCGGGTCTAATAGCAATCATTATATCACTCCTCTGGGTGGCTATCAATCCACCAGCCGGTACAGACCAGATAGGCGGTTCATTCCAGTTCCCATGATGATAGCTCATTCTTTTTGTCAGATTATTACAATTTTCCTTTGGAGTTTAATTATTTTTTTTTTCCTTTTGACTCAACAACTCAGTGATAATAGTGAATGAACTTGTATTACTGTTTTAGTGTTGTGAATTTTATTCCAGAAAGTTGTTTTTAGGAATGAAAAATGTTTGATGGTGATATACTGTCCAAAAAATATTATTTGCTGACTCAAGTTTTATAGTTTAGGAATCATTTATTTTATTTGTTATATGTTTATATCTATTCTCTAATTCGCTATATTAGTCATTTAGGCTATGTTTGGAAATGGATTGTTTTAAAAGTAATGCGTTTAATTGTATCTGTACTAACATTCCATTGTGTGAGTATTTTAAAATAATGGATTGAATGGGATGGATCTTTGATGAGATCTATTCCATTCCCTATTTCCTTCTATTTTTCCATGTCAAACGTTATATCATCTTCTCCAATGTTCCCCGTAGTCTTTCCCTTGTGCTTCCCATAAAGCACCCTTCCTCCATTGTCTTGCACAGATCGTCCAGTTGTCTTTGGATTACCTTTGGACTGATATTTTCTGTTTGGATTATATAATCTGAAACCTATTTTGGATTATATAATCCGATGAAACCTATTTTGGATTATATAATCCGAAATCATTCGGTTTGCAGCAAACAACATGCACTGATTTCATGTTTTTGTGGATTCAACAATTCTTCAATATATAACGGTTTAAATATATGATTGTGATACACCCCCTTTTAGGTGTGTAAGTGGTTCGGACAAAACCGATGAAACCGAAAATTCAAACCGTAAAAGTATCCGACCTTGTTCAGTTCGGTTTTAAACCGAACTGAACCAACCTAAACCGATCTTGTTTGGTTTGGTTTATGGTTTTTAACTTTGAGATCCAAAGAACCGATGAACCGAACCGATGCTAACCTCACTCCCCATTTTAGTAATATTATCCCTCCTAACACACACTTATGATTAAACCCAAAGTTAAAGTCCAACATAAAATACTCCTTAATTCATTCACTTTCTTTCATCATCATCTCATCTTATCACTCATAGTCTATTTTGTTTCTACTAAAAGAGAACATTAATTGTCAGACACACTTAACCCATCGTTCCACACCGTCGTTGGGATCATCCATCTTTAGTTAGTTTTTTCATGTTAGTTATACAAATAGTTTGAAAAACAAAGAACATGGAAAACAAAGTTCCAAGAAATATTTGAGTGTGTTGTATGCATGAAATACAAATTTGTGAAAATATGGATTTTTTTTTATTTGTATTTCAAACAAACCGATCCAAACCAGCTAGTTTGGTTCGGTTTCTTTTTTGAAAAATTGTAAAAACCAAACCAAACAATACTGATGAAGATTTCATTGGTTATGACTTTTTTTTGACTAAAAACCAATCCAAACCGAACCGTTACACCCTTACCCCCTTTAAGTGAAAGCTCAATCAAGTCATGGACGAGCCTTAATAGTGATGAGTAGTCGGATAGCCCAACATTTGAAAAGAAACAAATCAATTTAGAGCATTATTTTTCCCACCCTGTTGCCTTCTCGCGTGCCCTACAAAAATTCCAATAATACCCCTGGTCCGGATTTCGTTTTCCGGACCATATTGTTAGTGTTTCTGGAAAATAAAATCCGGACAAATACGATATGCATATTTTGTGTCTTTCTTTGATGTCAAGGGTCTTTGTTGACCGTTATACGACCCCTCGCATAAGCTGCAATGCAATTGCAGGGGGCGTATGAGCGGTCAACAATGACCATGACACCACAAACACTCCTAAAAGCTACCTAAAAAACTAATTTTTTTTGAAGAAAATGTAAGAAAGGAGGTGAAGAAGAATGAAGGAAATTGTTGAAGATCCAAACTTTTTTATAGCCTTTAATAAGTTATAGGTCTTAATTACAGTCAAATAAAACGTGTTCCACATTCAAAACCGTCAAAAAATGCATTTAAACTCCACTATCCGGCCTAACCTTTGGTGAAACGTCACCGACCAAAATGTTATTGAGGGTTTCCGGATTTTATAATCCGGAATGCATGAAGTTATTCCGGATTATAAAGTCCGAACTGCACCGGACCCTTTATTTGGATCATTTTCGTTGCGAATGCCTTGGAAAATAATAGAACAAAGGTACATAACATAAATAGAAGCAACATAAGACAAATAAACAGTTAAAAAAAACCATAATAACATAAATGTTGAATCTTTTGGGAAGGTGTTTTCATGATGATTTCTTCGAGTTAGATCCTGCTGCCTTGCCAAATGACATATTCATCTGGCAGATAGCAAGATCTAACTCATAGCAACCTCTTGATATTTTTGAGTTATCTATCTATCAAGGAGGCAGTAAGGAGTATCTATATATTTTTGACAGCATGCTGAGGATCTTCATAATGCAGTCAAATAGATAGTAGTCTATTTGCGATAGCATTAGAAAGATCCTCAACTTAATGACAAATATTTGCATGGTTTTCTTTGGTGTGTTTCTGTGTTTTGTTGGTATTGAAGCTGAAAACCGGTGAGGGTGTATTTATAGAGGTCCTTGGATGTTGTGGACCACATAAACTCTTGATGCAACGTGGTCCATACAAAAGAATCCTATGCTGAACTATTCCGGATTTCGTATTCCGGAATACACTTACGCCCTATGTTAATCCGGATTGCATATCTTTGGTTATTTTATCGATTAAATGAACATCTTTGACGTAAATTAAAACATAATGAAAGTTTAAATAATATATACTATTCAAAACATAATGCAACAACTTAATTCAACAACACATAACTAATAAGCAATTAAAACAACATAAAACACGCGATTAATTAAAACATAGCACATTATCACGAATCATCTAAACTAACTTCTTCCTCCTCTGGTCCCTCCAGCAGAGCCCGAATTTCTTCGTCGGTGCAAACTTTTCAAAATTTGTTCAGCAGATCTAACCAACGAAGCGTCCAACTCGATTGGTCCTCTAGTATTGTGTTGACCAAAGACAGAGAACATGGTTCTCACGTCGTCGTCGTTCGTGAGTTTCATCCGACCGAACCAAAGAGATCCGGCTGAGTCGGACAATGGACATAGATATTCAACACCAACCACCCTCCTCGTGTCTTTGTGGTTGAGTTGACGGTTGATTTGATCCAGCTCATCCTTCAGCCCGGAGAGGGTGACATCGTTGCTAATCCTAAACAAATGGGGTGGTGTTCCACCGTTGTAGTAGACTGCCGCTAGCTTGGTGTTCGGATCAAAGCCAGAGAATTCCATGATTTTTTTTCTGGTGTAGTTTACTTGTAATGAAAACATGGACCCCTATTTATACAGGTATCTGGGCGATGTGGACCACAAAAATTGTCGGTGCAATGTGGGCCACACAAAAGAATCCAATGCTGAAGCAATCCGGATTCTAAAATCCGAACCGACACTCATCATACACAAAGTCCCAATTTTCCCTTTAGTTCACGCCATAATCGTATTTTTCCGAAATATATAATCTGAAATCCATGTGTAATCCGGATTATATATTCCGGACTGCACCAGAAGTTTTGGCCGGTGGTCTGCACCACAAAGAAAACGTTTTGCAAACGTTTTGGGCGCTGGTCATCTTTATAAAACGTGTTCTTACACATTTTTTGACTACCATTAATGGTTTTTCAACCCTCCCTTCCTATAAATACCATCCATCTCTCCCACCATTTCTCACACAAACCTATCCCACCCTCTCCTCCTCTTCTCCTCTTCTACAACGATGTGTTTCCATCGTTGGCTTTTCCTAGAAAAAGGTCTCTTTGGAAATCCATCAGGGGTCATATGATCGGTCAATAGGGAATGTGTCAGTATGGGTGTGAGGTTGGTCTCTTGCTCCCTAGAGGCCCATGTGCCCCCTCTGTCTCCCCACCAATAGTGAAGCTACTGGTATGTCCTCTCAGCCGGAGCCACTGGTATAGTTTACCCCCCCTAGAAATAGTTTTAGGTTCTTATGTAATAAGATTAGGAATAGTTTTAGGTTCTTATGTAAAAAGCTTCAACATTATTGTAATGTATTATTCAAATATCAATAAAATGAGTTGTTTTTATTTTTTTGTCCTTTTATTTCTGTTTTATATGTTTTTTTGCATTTATTTACGAATCTCAAAGCTTAAAAATGAAAAAGTTCTAGAAAAAGGCCACTCCGGATTTTAAAATCCAGATACATCTAGTAAATTATAACAATTCAATCCAGAAAACGAAATCCGGACCAGGGGTAATTTTGAAAAAAAAAATAGGGCGCGCGAGGATAGCCATAGGGTGGGAAAAGTAAAACTCATCAATTTATGCTTTGATCTTTCTATTATTTTTTAGTTCCACAAATTAAGCAAGTTTGTTATGCTACACTTGCATTATATAACACTAGACTCTAATCAGTGTGATGCCCAAGTTTTATAGAGTTCTATATATAAGTATCATATTTGGCTATAGGACACAATGATACCATCGAAGAAATCAAGTTATAATAATTTTCAATATTACAGTAGTGATGGTGAGGTGGTCACAAACAATGCGACGACAAAATGGTGAGAGGGAGAGGCAATTGGAAAAGTTTTAATTTTTATTTATTTTTTAAATAACTTGCTTTGGAGAGTTTAAATAAACTATTGGTGAACATAATTTTTGTGCATTTAAAATACTAATACCTATAATTCTTTTCAAACAGGTGGACCACAATTACAATACCACAAACATTTTTATTGTGTACAATGTTTATGTATAGCCAATTATAAAATATTCCTCGATATTAAATTGGATTTCAAAGGAAAATGATTCCAAGGATATTTCCCTTGAATATAATTAGACAAAAGATTTAAATTCTCTTTTTTAGCAAACAATAGATTTAAAGTCTTATAAATTGTTCAAACACGAAAATAATATACACATAAAAAAAAGTATAGACATAAACTGATTCAAAATTTCTTCTCACTGGAGGAGTACAAATAGTTCAACATGAAAATAATATACACATAAAAAAATAATATTGCAAACTATCAAACAATAGCCATTAGAGATAAAAAAAAAATTAGACAATAATATTTTTTGAACAGAATGCTATAATCTAACATGTCGCATGCAAGGAAATTCTATGGAGCTAAAAAAATTCAGATTGATAAAGTGGGCAATAACTATTTCTTTCCCAACTGCGGTCAAAACCTGCATACCTTTATAGGTTTAAATGAAAATTTATATATGTTTGTGTGGATTAAATGGACAAAGACAGTCCTATAAAAGTAACCAATATAAAACCTAAATGGTTTAGGCTAAATCCTTGCAATTCAAAAATAAGAGGAGAAACTTGAAAATAAGAAAAATGATGAGATAAACTTGAAACCAACTAAAAAAACTATATAATCACTTGGAATGACCCTGTATTCTAAAAAACTTGAAACTCTGAACCCTAATATCATTCATCTTCATGACAAAAAAGAAGAGGAGATAAAAGGATTTTGGAGAGATGAGGGAAGAATTGAAATTGAGATCGTGGTTTTGAAATATCATATTTGTTCTCGCAAGTAAAAGAGATGGAGTGAATGAGGGAGATTAGACTGAGATGTAAAGAATGAAGGGGGTGAGGACGAAAAAGAAACTGAAAAAAGAGAGAGAAGGAGCGTGTGAGGACTGATGTGGGAGCAATAAAGAGGAGGGATTTGGAACTTCCTGATGTGGGGAGAGTGGTCAATCAACATTTACTAAGGGAGAGAAAGTGTAGCCGTGTTTTAAGGGGGAAGGGAAGTTAGGTTAAACATAAATAATAAATATTTAATTTAAAATAAAGATAAAGCGTAAATATGTATTTAGAAAGCAAAAAGTTAACATCATAATCATTATTGGCATAGCGGCATAATGTTTAACTAACACCAACATGTACTTGGTTTGAATCCCTTCAAGAGTTTTTTTTTCATAAATTATTTTTAAAATTAAAAATTAGGGTAAACCATTAGGGTTAGGGCAACACTACCTAAAATTTAGTATTATAAAGATAAAGATAAAGATGTACTTGAAACCCTTTATGATTATGAAGAATGATAAGAAAATTCTACGTCTCTCTCGAATTTTCTCTTTCTTCTTCCTAATTTCTCAAGGAGTATACACTCATTCGAAGAGTACTTCTATTTCGATAACCAAGGTGTATCAGACTGGGCCTTGCAAATATCTCGCATTTGGCTTTTGATCCTTGTAAAAAATATTGAAATATGTCCTTGTAAAAATATTTGATTTTTAAAATGGTCCCTAAGCCCATTTAAAGGGCTAGGTGGTAGTTTGGCGTTGATGTGGCACTTGATGACTGTGTCATCTTTGCCACATTATCGTTGACGTGGCAATTTAATTAATTTAAAGATTAAAAAAATAATTTAAAAATTGGGAAATTAATTTTTTTAAAAAACTGATTTTGTTTTCTAAAAAAATGCATGAAATTAATTTCCAAAATTAAAAAGAAAAAAAACTAGAAAATATTTTTCGAAAATTAGAAAAACAAATTCGAAAAAAAAAAATATTTTCATAAAATAACTCTGGAAAGATTTTTGTTCAAAATTAAAAAGTATTTTTTTCGGGAAATAAATTTTCATAAATTAAAAAAAAATAGATAATATTTTTTAAAAATAAATCAGGAAATTTATCTTCAGATTTTTCTTTCGAAATTAAATAGAACTTTTAAAAATTTTAAAAGTCTGGACATTTATTTTCAGAATTAAGAAAAGCCGAAATATTAAAAAATAAAAATTCAAAATATAGAATAAATCTTCAGAAGTCGAAATATTAGAAAATAAAAATTCAAAATATAGAATAAATCTTCAGATTTCATTTTTCCAAATTAATTTTTTTTAAATTTTTAAACAATTTAAAAAATTTGAATTGTTTTTCAAAATTAAAAAATTGAAAATAAATTTTGTAAATGATATAATCTTAACATTTTTGGAAAAAATATGAATATAAATTTTTGAATATAAAAAAATTTAAAAATTATATAATCTGAATTTTTTTTCTAAAATTTCAATTTCAATTTTCAATTTTTTAGATTTTTTTATTTTCAAAAATTAATTTCCTTATTTTTTTAATTAATGGAAATGAGTGCCAAAAACATCAAAAATTTTGATCAATATATTTATGTTAGTATATGATTTCACATAATCTTAACATGTAGCATTGCTATGTTAGGTCTTCAACATTTTCCACCGAAGTGTTATTCTGCTGAGCGTTTGGCCTTTGACAAGAGTCTTAGTTAGATCTCCACACTATTTTGTTGAGCGTTAACGAGAATACTAGTTAGATGTTAGCTCTTAAAGCCTACTCTTAGAACTAGTACTCGTGCAAATTAGTCTCTCTTGATCCATTTACCTCTCGACGCATATAGACTAACTCACATCAAACATACATGTTACATTCCCATACCCTCTCGGTCTCATGGAACTATATCATTGAAAGTAAAAAGATCAAGTTCTACTTTCAAAGATTTTGAGTTAAAATCAGTTTGTTAGAAAGAAGCATGAATCTATAGCTTTATAAATCGTAAGCAAAAAGTATCATAACCTCACCATGTCTAAACCATAAGAAGGGGTTTAGCTCATGGTGATCTGGACCTCAAAGATGAAGATGAAGTAAAACATAAATTAAAACATGAATAACTAAATTAATAGATTGAATAGAGCTAGTACAAGATTACAATCCTTGGAGGAGAGTGGTGATATGAAGACATCACTAAGTAATCCTAACTCCAATTCTCTAAAATCTGGCACTCATGCTCATATACGAAGAAGATTAGATGTAGTGATAACTCTAAAGTTGTTAACCCTATCTGGAACTTGGCCTCTCCAACTCCTTATCAAATTTTCGAACCCTTGGCACCAACATGTGGTTGTACTTTTATAGTACAAGGTCAACCACTACAAGTTGTACCCTTTGATCTTTTCCCTTATGAGTTGTCTGATGATAGATAATCTTACGTTATTCTTAGCATGTTTTTCAGTCATTTTCAGAAGGTTTTTCATCCAGAATAGAGGAGTATTAGAGCAATTGCTTGTGATTTCGAGACATTTGTAATGTTTTCTATATTTGAGTCATGTAATTCTACTTTTCCCGTAACATAGCAATTCTAGGGTATTTTGATGTAATTCAAGAAGAAATCATGCAAACCAACAAAGCAAAACATCTGAAAACTTGCAAAGACTTTGGGAAGATCGTTTTTTTTTTTGTTGAAAGATTGGGAATATCACAAATGAATATTCAAGAGGTCTTGGAATACATTACAAAGGAGGAATTATGTTCCCAAGTCCCAAGACATCATAGTGGAAAAGTCAAAACTGCTTTTTGCTACTTTTTAGTGGAAAAACCCGGTTTTAAAGCCCAACTTTAGGCGGAAACTCTCCCTATAAATATCACGCCTCCCATTCATAATTTCTCATTCAGAACGAAGCGTATGTTTTATTTCTTTTAGGGAGGAGTTTCTCTCCTCACTCCGAGTCTCTAGGGTATGTTTTATTTCTTTTGTATTTTGTCTTTAGTTACCATGATTAACTAAATCTTTTTAGGCTGGGGTTCTAAGATGAACCTCTATTCTAATTGTTGGATATTTTATTTAAGGTTAAAATGCAGTTTTGGCCCCCCAAGTTTCCAAAAGTTGCGATTTTGGCCCCCCTATTTTGAAAATAACACTTTTCATCCCCCAAGTTTTAGCTCCTTTGCAAAATCATGGTCCCCCTTAATTTTGACTCGGTCAAAGCCGACATGTCGCTTTTTTTTTTGTGTCATATAGACAACCTATGTGGATTTTTGAAAACAAAAAAATATTAAAACCCTCACGTGATCGTGATTTAATCTATCTTTTCCTTTTGGATTTTTGCAAAAAAAACTAAAATTAAAACCCTCACATGGATTTTTGTAAAAAATAAAATAAAAATTCCTCTATCTTTTCCTTTTGGAATCATATATATTTTGCAATCTAAATTTTTGAAAAACAACACAAATAAGTGATTTAATTTATAAGTGCTTACAAATATTAAGACGACACAAAATATAGTAATAAAGTTGTTTGCATAATAAGTGCTTGCAAAATAAGTGATTGCAGCATAAGTTTTTTACAACCACATTAAGATAGCACAAAATAAATGCTTGCAGCGTAAGTGCTTGCAGCCATTAACTACCAGATTAAGACAAAATAAAAGAAGTGCTTGCAACATAAGTATTTTGCAACCAGATTAACACAAAATAAGGAGTCTTAAGCAACATATGTGCTTTGAAATTAAAAAAATAAAAAAGATAGCATAATACATAAGCATATCCTATGTTTCTAAGGTTTGTTGACAAAGTGTTGACTCCCATATGCTTAAGTCTCATCCATTTTTCTCTTCCTAGCACTCCTCTTTGGTGATTGGACAATTGCAGACACAGCTTGCACTGGTTGTTGAGCTGTTTGAGATTGCATTGGTTGTTGAGCAGACACAGCTTGCACTGGTTGTTGAACAATTGCAGAGACAAATTGTTGAGATTGCATAGGTTGACAACCAGCTTGCACAGTTTTCGTGTTTGCTTTGCTGCCAGCTTTGGTGCTTGTGTCTCACCAGAATGCTTCATTTGTGTGTTATTCTATTGAGCTATGTTATTTGTACATCTAAAATTGGACAACCAATGCAACAACCTTAAACTTTGTGAGGAGCACAAAAATCAAAATCAAGCAAAATATTATTAAAAATAGCAAATAAGTTGTTGGTTATACAATTTAATTGTTCACATATCATTCCTCTATCATATTAAGGCAGTCAGAAGCACAAAATCAAATCACGTACATTAAACAATGTTGAAATAAGCATACACCATTTCACATACATTAACAATTACCTTGTTTCCACTTTTTGGGGAATATAACAATGTTTATTTATTTATTTTTTTCAAAAATCCAAAAGGAAAAGATGGACTAAATCACGGTCACGTGAGGGTTTTAAATTTCTTTTTCAAAAATCCACATAGGCTGTCTATATAGCAACAAAAAAAATCCGACATGTCAACTTTGACCGAGTCAAAATCAAAAGGGGTCATGGTTTTGCAAAGGAACTAAAACTTGGGGGGTCAAACGTGCTATTTTTAAAATAGGGGGGGCAAAAATCGCAACTTTTGGAAATTTGGGGGGCCAAAAGTGCATTTTAGCCTTTATTTAATTTAAATTCTTTATTCAGTTATTTTTAGAATCATATTTAATGTTAATGTCGTGCATAAGATTTGTCTTCTCTAAAGCGAACCACCTTGAGATAATGGTACTTAGGAAGGTAGCATACATAATATTGGTGCATACCTACCTTAATTAGGAAGTAACTTAGATAACGAATACAATAATTAGCGAAACGTGACTTCATGACTTAAATCAGATCAGTAACTTCATTCTTCTTTCATCCTTGGTAAGGTAGACGAGATAGAGTTGCCCATTTGTAGAACTACTGAGAGGGAAAGTGTGTTAATATCCTTCTAAGATTCATATATGAGGAACCTTTAGGACCATTGGAAATTTATGAACTCTAATTTAAGTCTATGTTTCAATTACCTCTGAGAGTAAGAACCCCGCCTAATATTTCATACGAAGGTGCACTGTGCCTCTAGGATCGACGACCCTATGCCTTTAACGCGTGTATAACCTGAGGTGTGATGGTTGCAACTCGACAACTGGAGGGGAGTGAACCCAAACCTCTGAGAGAGTAAGACCTCACACGTACGTACCTGTGTGATCAGCAGGTGTAACTTGGCAGTTGGTAGGTAGAAAAACCCCACAAATTCATCACTTAGATAGAAAACGCTAAAAGTTGAATAAGACTTGACTGTTAAGTGATTCAAACAAATGAATGTAGGTGATTCAAAGAATCCTAACTTACATTAACATTCTGCAATCAAAACAGGTAAATCTTGCTCTGTTGCAAACAGATCCATAGTTTTACAACTCGGACCTGCCGGTCCGACCGGTTGAACCGTGAACCGGAGATGTGACCGGTTCGATGTGCTTATTGGATCGAACATGCAGTTGAACCGGTCAAAACCGGTATGACTCGCTAAAAACGGATGAAAATCGGTGACTCGGTCGGTTTGGAGAACCAGACTGATCAACAAAAAACCTGGAAAAAGAATCATAAAACAGATAGATCCGACGACGGAAAGGAAGAAAATAACGGCGACGGAAGGGAAGAAGATAAAGAAGCAAGAACATCATTGAAACTAACCAACTTGTGATTAACATGATGGAATTTTTAGATATGATATATGCTTTTTAATTTGAAATCTATTTGTTTGGATGAATGTAGATTTTAATTAAGAGAGAATAGAAGATGATGGTGAAGGTGAGAAAAACACAAGAAGGGGGGGTTGAATTGTGTTTTCTTTTTCTTCGTTTTCTCCTACTAAAGTCACTGATCAGAAGCAGATAGAGTTCAGCTTCTGAAGTGATAATCAGAATCTAATTGCAGCGGATAAAACAGAGAGAGAGAGAGAGAGAGAGAGAGAGAGAGAGAGAGAGAGAGAGAGAGAGAGAGAGAGAGAGAAGAAGAAGAAGGACACAGGGCAATTATACAGGTACCTTCCACAAACCGGAAGTAGTCATGTCCCCCTTGCACTTTCAAGGAGAGTTTACTAAGAATGTAATATCTGATTATAGCTGCTCAATGCTACAACTAGCAAGAGACTTCAAATTACTCAAGCACACCTGCAAGAGATTTCCTATGCTCTTGAACACAGTCAAAAGAATTCCAATGCTCAAGCACACAAGCAAGAGACTTCTATTCAAACAGAATTACAAAGAAATTTGTTTGAAGTTGAACACTTGATATAAAATCAGTGGTGTTCACAATACAAACCAGATACAGACTCTTTAAGACTCTAGAATTTCTAATATATGGACTTTGATAAGAAATTCTAGGTGAACTTTAGATGTAGAACAATTTCAACAGAGTTTGGCACTTGTAAATTGTTGTATGAGTCTTGTTTATGTGTGTGTCTGCATACCCAACCAGCAAGTCTTCACTCCTTTATATAGAGGTGTGAAAGATGCATTGGAAATTGCCAGCACATCAAAAAGAGTCATTTGAAGCTTGATCAAAATCACCAATGATCTTTTTGCCTGATATGGTTATTGTCCTATGAAAGATCAATTTCAAATGCATTCCTAGTCTGAAGGAACATTGTTTCAGGCACAACTGTTATTCTTGTCTTGATGCAGAGACACAAACAGAGTAGTGTAGGTAGTGGTTGTACACTTCGTACAATTGTCCTTTTTCAACGCTCTTGAGAGAACAAGCATCCAATGCTTTCAAATCCTTTCAAATTGGTTGTTGCTTCACTCTTCTGTAATGTTAGACGTGAATAAATCCTTTGAAACTTTAACTCTCTCAATCTGCTGATGATCTTCAGCGTCTGACGAAAGACAGCTTCTGGTGATGTAGCTTTTGATGAAGTGCTTCTCTTCAACTTGCTTCTGATGACGTCATCACTTCAAGAGCACTTGACTTCAGAATCACTTTTCTTCAGATGCTTCAAGCTTCCTTTTTGTTGATTCCATAGCTCTTAATTTTTGTTCATTCAGAACCTATAAAATATACTTAAACTTATATATGGTCCTGCACACTTGAACAAATATTAGCATATCCAATTGACAATTTTTAATACCATGTTATCATCAAAACTCTTAAAAGGGTAATGTTAAACACATTTTGTTCCAACAGATGGTAAGGGAGGAGACGACATAAAAAAGTAGGGCTATGTTTTCAACTTTATTGGACATTTAAGGGTCCCATTTAAGACCTAGCAAACCTTTATCTTTCTTTTTTGTGGTTAACAGTAAAAGTAAAAATCTGGTAACTATCTTTGTACAATTCATGTTATACTTTACCTTTTCAATTTTGCTTAAAGGAATTTATATTTTAAATATTATATTGTACACATTTCTTCAAAAGAAAATATTATACACCTAGACCTTATAAAATTATTACTTTATTGATTATTCATAAAATATATTAAATAAAAATAGCAAAAAGATATGAAATATTTTACCTACTTATGTTATCGTAAATCAGTTTATATTTGAAAATGAGTTTGTGAAATTATGTTAATTTGTCAAGAAAGAAATTATATTTGTATAGATGTCATGAGTTTTTTTTATATAAATTTTTACACACCAAGTCATTCAATTTCATCTAGTTTAATATACTTATAATTTTTTTGTAATGACCGAGTTATGCGACCGAGGCATCCGGTTTAATCTGGTTCTATCATGCGGTTCAATCAGTGACTCAATGGTTCAATCAATGACTCAGTGACCCCGTAACTTAACGAGTCCCTTAATGATGCATGTGAGCGCTTCAAGTTAATAATCAAAAGGTGCCCAGGGATTGCACTTGATGAACTTAATCAAATGAAAATTTTCACACAAGGGCTTAAAGGATAAACAAGGATGATGTTGGATGCCATAGTTGGAGGAAATGGATCTGGTCACTCTAATTCTTCCAAAATCGCGTTTGTTACTTTGCCTTCTCATTAAATGGTGTTTTTCCAGTGACATAGGCGCCTGCTATTTATATGCGATCGTTTCCCTAAAATTTAGGGGAATCTGGCTCACCAAGAGAGATAGACAATGAGCTCCTCTTTTGCCTTTCACTTAAAACTTGCGATGTGAGGATCATAGCTCGCAATACGAGGACCTTTTTTATTTATTAAGAGAAGTCTGTTATCTAATTTATCCTCTAAATTACTTAAGCTAAGGTGAAAAAGGATAAGGTGAAGAATATTTATCTTAGCAGATACGCTCGTTATTGCAATAGTATTGGTCGTTGTATCAATTGAGAAAGATAGAAAAAATGGAAGAAAATTGTTTCTTACTTTAAACAAAAATATTATAATAAGAAATAAAATATTTGTTTTTTATTATTACCCTTTTATTCATTACGGGAACACATAGTATTCTCATTCATACATGATGCTTACATCATACTGAGTAATAGTTATCATTTGCAAATACTATCTGCAGCTGGGCGGTGGTCCGTAATGGCATTCACACTTGTAGTTAATACAACAATAATTTTCTCCCAACGGTTTGCATACTTTATAACAATCTAGAGGTTTTTTACATGGATAATCATAATCAAGGTCGCTTCCTTCTGATTTCATGCACATATCTGCATACACGAACAATATATAGATATAAGATATGTATTATATATATATATATTTAAAGCGTAAATTTGTTTCAAGTATATATCACAACATGAAACAAAAAAAATGTACTATATTAATCCAAAAACTTCAAACCTGATGCAATGATGAAGAAAGCCAATAAGAATATCATTATGAGAGTAAACATCCTTCGAGTGTCCATCTTGTACATATCACATATTATACTTCATGGATGTCTATTTATATAAATATATTTCAAGACCATATTTTGACTGTATTAACTATTTTAAAAAAGAAAGTTGGTAGATATTGACTATTTTAATGTTCTTTATAAAAAAAAAGATTATTTTTGTTTGATACCTTAAATGTAAATATTATATTTATTTTGCATATAAAAATTATTATAATATATTTATATCAGTCAAAATAATAATTAATTTTTTTACTAAAAATAAATAAATATTTTTATAATTTTACCAATCGTAAAATTTAAACTACTTTGTCCACAAGGCCGATCTATATTTGCAATACTGATGTCTTTAAGCTTAACACTTTCCCTCGAGTTTGAACCCAGAATAGTGTGAATGTGTGTGTCTTTTTACGGGTGTTAGTCATTTCTCTTGGAGTTAGAAATAATATTATTATAATTTGGTGTGATTTATTTTGACTGTATTAACTATTTTAAAAAAGAAAGTTGGTAGATATTGACTATTTTAATGTTCTTTATAAAAAAAAAGATTATTTTTGGTTGATACCTTAAATGTAAATATTATATTTATTTTGCATATAAAAATTATTATAATATATTTATATCAGTCAAAATAATAATTAATTTTTTTACTAAAAATAAATAAATATTTTTATAATTTTAACAATTGTAAAATTTAAACTACTTTGTCCACAAGGCCGATCTATATTTGCAATACTGATGTCTTTAAGCTTAACACTTTCCCTCGAGTTTGAACCCAGAATAGTGTGAATGTGTGTGTCTTTTTACGGGTTGCTTGTCATTTATCTTGGAGTTAGATATAATATTATTATAATTTGGTGTGATTTGAAACTAAGTTTGAGGTTTCTCTTTGAAATTAGCAAAATCTTAAGTTTGAGGTGGAGTACCAGTAGAACTTATTTATCGAAAATGAAGTAAAAATGTAGATAAAACCATACAAAAATATGTGTCTACACAAAAAAAATATTGATAAAGAAAAAAAAATAAGAATCAAAAACATAAAAAAATTTGGTCAATATGTTTATGTTAGTATATGATTACACATAATCTTAACATGCAACGTTGTTAGGTTAGGTCATCAACATATCCCACTGAAATGTTATTCTGTTGAGCCTTTGGCCTATGACAAGAGTCCTAGTTAGATCTCAACGCTATTCTGTTGAGCCTTTGGCCTACGACAAGAATCCTAGTTAGATTTTAGCGCTTAAAGCATGTTCTAAGAACTAGTACTCGTGCATATAAGTCTCTCTTGATCCCTTAATCACTCAATGCATATGGACTAACCCATATCCATTCCCAGACCCTCTCGGTCTGAGGGAACTATATCAATGAAAGTAAAATATATCAAGTTTTACTTTCAAAGATTTTTAGTTAAAATCAGTTTGTTTGAACGAAGCGCGAATCTATAGTTTTATAAATCGTAAGCAAAACGTATCATAACCTCACCATGTCTAAACCATAAGAAGGGGTTTAGCTCATGGTGATATGAACCTCTGAGATGAAGATAAAATAAAACATAAATGAAAATATGAGTTTATTAGTAATGAATAAACATGTAGTCGAACACGAGCTGTGATATGTAACACTAGGGTCGGGGTGGCTATTTGATTTCGTATTTTGAAGTATGTAAATTTGTGACGTAATTATGAATGTGGAGACTTGATTTATTTCTGTTAAGAATGGTGAATATTCCGCTGCTAAATTTACGACTTTGTTTTATGAAATGACGAAAAGTGAGCATGTATAACACTTATTTTTATTATTTATATTCCGTATTTATTTAATTAAAATTGGGGTCATAGGGTGTTACATAATTATATCAGAGCAGGTCGGTCGATCCGGCCTAGGATATATATTGTTGTTGTGTCCTATTAGGCGACATGTGTGTGAACATTGTAAATGCCTAACTTCTAATTAATTGTCTGATTTTGGCGATGCAGATAAGAAATGGCTGGAGGAGGTAGAAACAATCAGTCACTTGTTGATGCCCTACATGCCATGGCGCAAACGATGGCTCAGGAAAATGAGGCGTTGCAGGGGGCACAACAACATTCGCATGGAGGTGTTGATGAACTCTGGCCAGACAGATTCATGAGGAACATTCTATCATCTTCCTTATAGAATGCTTCCTTTTCTTCTTAGGAACAGATGGTTGAGCAGGTGGAGAATGTGAAGAACTAACTGACTTGCCACTCCTTGTCCTTTTGTTCAGAATCTTAGCAGGTTCTAAGTCCTGAACTTCCGCTTGAATGGATGGTACAGCAGGACCAACTACATTCACTTGGACAAGGGCTTTCTCCTTCTTAGCTTTCTTGGGAAGAGGTTCAGGAGCTTCATCAACATACTCAGCTTCTGAAGTTGCCCTCTTCTTTGACTTCCTGTTTCTAGCAATGGGCAGAGCACCACCATACATGGTGTCAGGAATATCACTTAGCTTGATTGTCTGACCAGTTTTCTCATAGTGATCCAGAATGTAGTTGACTCTGACATCAAGTGGATCTTGTTTGCAGATTGGAGGAAAGTCATCCATTAGGTTGGATACAACTGCAGATTCCTTCAAATTTGTGCTAAGTTTAGTGTAGTCCTCTTTCTTGATTAACTTCATGTGCTTCAGAGTACTACCATTGATCACTTTCCCTGTTATTGTGCCTAGTTGTGCATCAGTAAAGATATTGACCTCCTTGAGTGTGTTCAGAATCTCTCCTTGATGAAGAATTTCTGAAATAAGTCTTCCATAGGGAATCTAGGATCTCTTGATTGTTTGGCTTTCCCTTAGAGTCTTAATCATGTGCCTGAAGATGTAATTGGGCACATTTGCTTTCTTCTGAGTCATGAAGAAGTGCATGAACACTCTGTGATCAAGTGAAGGTTGATCTCCACCACCACCTTTTGGTAGGAGGTTATCGTTTTGGATCTTCAAGAGCAGCTTATGTTCCATACTTAAGTCACAGTACTTTCCCTTCTTAGTATTGCTGAATATGTCGATGGCTGATTATGTGGCGAAGTTCGAAGAATTGTCCAGGTTTTGCCCTCATTATAATGCAGTGGGGGCAAAAGTGTCCAAGTGCTTAAAGTTTGAGAATGAGTTACGCTCGGAGATTAAGCAGCTTATTGGCTACCAAGAAATCTGTCAGTTTCGGTGTTGGTTAATAAGTGTAGAATTTATGAAGAGGATAGCAAGGCAAGAAGTAATCACTACAAAGCTACTAGTGAGAAGAATGGAAGAGATAAGAATCGAGGTAAGCCTTATAATGTTCTAGCTTATAAGAGAAAAAAGAAGAAGGGTGCAAGTGAGAAAGAGGCCAGTGGTGGATACAATTGTGCTCCTCTGAGATGTTTTAACTGTGAAGTTGTGGGTCACTGTGCATCTGAGTGCCAAAGTATCGAATAAGGTCACCGTGCGGCAGAGTGTAAGAATGCTATTAAATGCTACAATTTTAATGAGACATGACATATCTGTGCACAATGTCAGAAACCGAGGAAGGCACAGTGTGGAGAGAGTTTTTTCTTGGGTTAATAGTGTTTTACCCCCTTTAATATAGGGTATTTTTGGTTTTGCCCCTGTAAAAAAAATTGGATTCGGTCCTTGTAAAATAAAGATTTTTCATAAATGCCGCTTATGTCATGTGACTCAGCATATTCCATGATGTGCCACTGAAATGGATTTTTTTTTAATTTTTTTTTGTCTGCCATGCGTGAAATTCATTTAACACGTCATTTATAATTAAAAAACAGAAATTTTTTAAAAAACAAAAAAAAAATCTAAATTAATTAATAACTTCAAAAATTAAATAAAAACAAAAAAAAATTCCTTAAATACAAAATCTGGACATCTTCTCTTTAGCGCCTGCCCAGATCTCCTTCTTCTTCTCTTCTGTCGCACGCACCTCACACCATAAAAGCTTCAATCTTTTCCATCAACAACACCAACCCACCATCAAAGCTTCAATGTTTTTTTCGCATAAATCTAACTTTAATGGGTGTATCGTCACTATCGGCATAGTTAACCACAATGAATGATAAATGAAGAAACCAATTTGAAATATAAACGCAATCTGCAATCATAATCTTCACTTTCAAAACCCCCATTTTAACGGTTATTGAGAGAGTAATAGAAAGAAACCTCAACTGGGTACATGATTTTGAGAGAGGAATTATGGAAGAGAGAGGGACACGACTGTCCAAGAATTTGAGATAGAATTTTGGAAGAAGAACATGAGTTAATGCAGAAAGAAAAAATGATGTTGTGCTTTTTTAATTAATCAATGATGTTGATTTAATATGTTGTTTCTATTGATTTTTGTGAAGAAAAAAAATTTGGGGTTTGGGTTTAGTGATGAAGAAGATGATCTGGAACAAAAAATTGGGGTTTGAGTTTAGTGATGAAGATGATGATGGTGGAGAGATAAAGTTAAAAAAACTAACCGGTTTTACTTTATTAACCCTAAGAAATTTGATGGGTTTTGAAGGTTTGGGTTAAGGAATTTGAAGATGAATGTTTGAAGATGAAGATGAAATTTAATTTTTTGTTTAAATAATTGTTAAGTAATAAAAAAAAAGGAGTTGAGAAAAAAATAAATGAAAAAAAAATTATAAAAGCCAGGTCAGCATGCCACATCACCAAAATTACACAAACAATGTGCCATGTCATCAAAATGACACAGTCAGCCTACCATGTCAGCGGTTTTGTCTAGTCAGATGGGCTTAGGGTCTAAAACCAAAGAATCTTTCTTTTACAAGGATTGAATCCAAAAAAAAATTTACAGAGGGCAAAACCAAAAGTATCATATATTACATGGTGGTAAAACACTATTAACCCTTTTTTCTTTGAGTGGAGAAGATGTCCCTAGCTCCGATAACTTGATTTGAGGTACTTGTTTCATTAATGATGCTCATTTGATTGCTATTATTGATACTGGAGCTACACATTCTTTTATATCTCTTGATTGTGTGAAAAGGTTAAACCTTGAAGTGTCTCTTATGTCAGGTAGTATGGTCATAGATATACCAGCTAGTGGTTTAGTAACTAGTACGATATTTTGTCAGAATTGTCCATTATCTATCTGGGAAGGATTTTAGAATGGACTTAATTTGTCTATCTTTGAGTCGGTTAGACGTTATTTGGGGATGAATTGGTTGAGGTTCAATCGAGTTAACATTAACTACATTGACAAAACTATGTTGTTTCCTGAACCCGGGGAGGAAAAGATTTCGAGATTTGTGACCGTCGACCAAGTAATGGTGTCTTTAAAGGAGGAGGCTCAAGTATTTGTGATGTTCGCTTCTTTGAAGGTAGAAGGCGAGTCTAGAGTTGCATGTTAGCTTGTGGTGTACGAATTTCTAGATGTGTTCCCAGATGACATCAGTGATGTACCGCCAGAGAGGGAAGTTGATTTTGCTATAGACTTAGTACTTCGAATTAGACATGTATCAATGGCACCCTATAGAATAAATGCATCAGAGTTGAGTGAGTTGAAGAAATAGTTGGAGGAGTTACTAGGGAAAACAGTTTATCAGGCCTAGTGTTTCGTTGTGGGGAGCGCTTGTATTGCTTCTAAAAAATAAAGATGGTAGTATGAGGTTGTGTGTGGATTACCGTTTGTTGTATAAAGTTACAATTAAGAATATGTACCATTTACCCAGGATTGATGATCTTATGGATCAGTTGGTAGGTGCTCTTATGTTTAGTAAAATTGATTTGAGGTTGGGATACCATCAGATTCGAGTGAAGTCAGAGGATATACCCAAGACTGCGTTTAGGACTCGTTATGGCCATTATGAATATTCGGTGATGCCGTTTGGAGTGTCTAATGAACCAAGAGTGTTTATGGAGTATATGAACAAGATTTTCCATCCGTGTTTAGATCAATTTGTAGTAGTTTTTATAGATGATATTTTGGTGTACTCAAAATTGGAACAGGGGCATATGGAACATTTGAGGGTTGTGTGCAGACTTTAAAGGAGAATAAGTTGTATGCTAAGATGTCGAAGTGTGAGTTTTGGTTACAAGAAGTAAGTTTTTCGGGTCATACAATTTCTAGTAATGGGATAGTAGTCGATCCATCCAAATTGGACGTCATATTGCGGTGGGAGGCTCATAAGTCAGTTACAGAGATAGCAAGTTTCTTAGGCTTGGCTTGTTATTATAGGAGGTTTATCGAAGGATTTTTGAAGTTTGCATTACCTTTGACGCAGTTAACTCGGAAAAGGCAGGCATATGTGTGGGATATTCAATGTGAAGAAAGTTTTCCGGAACTTAAGAAGAAGTTGATGTTGGCGCCAATGTTGATTTTGCCAAACCCGAGTAAGTCATTTGTAGTCTATTGTGATACGTGTAATAGAGGATTGGGTGGTGTACTTATGAAGGATGGACATGACGTAGCTTATGCTTCGAGATAGCTGAAAATTCATAAGAGGAATTATCTGACGCGTGATTTGAGTTGGCAATTGTAGTGTTTGTACTTAAGGTATGAATGCACTATCTGTATGGTTCGAGGTATTCAGCGACCATAAGAGTTTGAAGTACATGTTTGTTCAGAAGGAGTTGAATATGAGGCAAAGGAGATGGTTAGAGTTTTAAAGGATTATGATTTTGAACTGAGTTATCATCCAGGGAAACTCAATGTAGTAGCGGATGCTTCGAGTAGGAAGTCCTTACATATGTCAGCACTTATGGTCAAAGAGATGCAATTGATATAACAATTCAGAGATATTAGTTTGGTATGTGAAGTGACGTCGAAAAGTGTGAAGTTGGATATGCTGAAGCTAACGAGTCAGGTGTTGGAAGAGATTAAAGAAGAACAGAAAAAAATTTTGGAATTAGTTGAGCGGTTAGCGCTAACCAACCAAGGGGGAGTGGATTTCATAGTGGACGAGAATGGGATTATGAGGTTTCGAGACATAGTTTGTGTGCCCAATTTACCAGAACTACAGTAGGGTATCCTAGAGGAAGGTCACAAGAGTGGTTTGAGTATGCATCAAGGAGCTACCAAAATGTATCAAGGCCATAAGAAAATGCTTTGGTGGTCAGGTATGAAGAAGGATGTTGTTGAGTTTGTGTATTCTTGCTTGGTTTGTCAGAGGTCGAAGGTTGAGCATCAAAAACCGTCTGGATTCATGCAACTGTTGAGTATTCTGGAGTGGAAATAGGATAGTATTTCTATAGATTTTGTAACAAGTTTGCAAAAGACTGCGAAGGGGGTGATACTATTTGGGCTGTGGTGGATCGGTTGACTAAGTCAGCTCATTTCATCCCTATAAGAATAAATTACTCGTTATAGAAGTTAGTTGAGGTTTACATTGAACAAATAGTTAAGTTGCATGGTGTTCATTCGAGCATTGTTTTAGATAGAGATATGAGGTTCATATCGAGGTTTTGGGAGAGTTTGCAGAAAGCTTTGGGAACCAAGTTGAGGTTGAGTTCTGCTTATCACCCTCAGACTGATAGTCAGACTGAGAGGACAGTTCAGTTCTTAGAAGATTTGTTGAGGGCATGTGTTCTATAGCAAGGAGAAAGTTGGTGTAACGCTCTGGATTTTGATCCAAGACATTACACCTAAATCATTTTCATTTTTAGAAAACCACTACTACTTTTGTTTCTTTAAGAAAAATAAGACTATACATTTTTTTTCCTTCAATCAATCGGTAATAAATTCTTAATAAAACCTATACGAAATTCTTTACATAATTTAATTAAAATTCTTAAGCTAAATATCCTTCAAAATTACATCTAAAATTACAATTCAATTAAAAACTCAATTTGTTCCCACGTACGCACTTCAAGCAAAAACTTCAAAGCATAGACCATCTCTTCTTTGGTACCTAAAATGATAGTGTAAGGATCAATTTCCTTATCCAAATTGGTTCATACTCAAAGCACCAGAAACAATGTCATAAAATAGATAATATTAAAACTTATCAATCAAAAAGAATTAAGAAAAAAGGTTAATTAAATTTTTAATCCCTATAAATATAAACAGTTTTGTTTTTAGTCCCTATAAAATAAAATCACACATTTTAGTCCCTGTGACATTTTTCTTAAGCATTTTAGGGACCAAAAATGTTGATGGAAATTTTTTACAGGGACTAAAAATGCTGATAAAAATTTTTATAGGGACTAAATATGCTGATGGAAAATTTTATAGGGACTAAAAAGTGTGTTTTTATTTTGTAGGGACTAAAAACAAAACTGTGAATATTTATAGGGACTAAAAACTTAATTAACCCTAAAAAAAATACATTCAAGTCATATGATCCGGATATAACCCATCACACAATGCAATATGATATTTACCCGCCACAAAGGCACCACCCATAAAATAATTATATATCTCACTTCACCATGAACATGATAAAAAACAATCTTTTCAATAAAACTCACATTTTCATCTCTTTTCATTTTCCTTAATTAATCAAAATCTAACATGTCTTTCTCAGCATCACAAAACATATAAACATAATAAAATAAAATACAATTATCATTCCACATCACATCATACACAACTATCATATAAAACTCAATTAAAACAATCACTCTTATAAAATATTAGATTTTATCACGTAAGGGAATATTTTAATTGTTTTTCTTTTCAAGAGACAAGAGTTGTTACCACTATTTAATAACACAGTCCTAACACTTAGTAAAAACGTATGGGAAAAAAGCCTTTACCTTGCCCGTTTTTCCGTTCCTAATAGCAAAGGTTAGTCCCACTAATTGCTCGCACACCGAACGGTTCAAAACTTCAAGGGGACAAGTTCTGATATAAGGAACAAAACAAAAAAAATAAGAATAAAGAGAATAGAAAAGAGGCTGGTTTGAGTCCCGCACAAAATAAAAGTAAAACCTTCGTAGGAAATAGCTTATGAGTATAGGGCCTCGATTGAAATGCCAAGTGAAGAATGAATATAAAATCATACCTCTCACACAAAAATGGAATGAACATGGATGAACAAATGGGTAGGACAAAGATAGTGGCGTGAGTATGATGATCATAATGTTGGAGTGTAGAAGAAGGAATTGTATTCATATGTCAACGGAAAGAGAGGACGTCCATGTACCAAACATGAGAAAGGTTCATTCTTCTATTCACATCATGGTATGGGGTTAAGGCAATAAAGTGGAATTATTGTTTATGATTCCTTGAAGACCAAAGATGTATGGTAATTGAATAACATTCAAGAGTCCAGGAAGAGAGAAGAAAGTAATTCTTTTTTTCCTTAAATGAGAGAAAAATCAGATTTTGTTTGGAATCATTAAAGAAAGATTATGCAGACCTAATGAGAGAAAGTGGCGTGATAGTTAATGTGTGATAGCTTATGTTTCAGCATGGGAATTTTGGGAATTTGATAGTGGAGGTTGAGAAAAAGAGGGAACCGTGGACAAAAAGGTGTGAGTATCTGCTTGACTTGGTAGTATCTGATGAGAATAAGTGAGGTGTTCCTCCTTTTAAGGAGTATGAGCAAGTATAGGAAACGTGGGAAGAAAAATTGATTTAGTCTTATGACTAGGTCATAGTACATGTAGACACTTAGCTTCAATACTTGTGTTATTTTTGTCTCTCACGTTTTTTCAAGCCTTCACCTTGTACAGGTTCTCTTAATAATAATAATAACAACTATTAAAATTAGTTCCTCTAAAAACTATTAGAATAAATTTATTTATTAAATATATATGGTACTGTTAAGGTTCGAACCCCGACACTCCATTTATTCACCTTTTAAAGTGAATTCTAGCCACTAGGCTACCTAACCAAAATATATATGTGTGTATATATAGGCCCCGTTTGGATTGGCTTATTTTGAGTTTATGTGGGCTTATCTACTCCCATAAGCTTTTTTAAAGGTGTTTGGGTAAATAAATAAAAATAGCTTATCATAGTTTCATAAGCTGTTTATGCCAGATTTTAATAAGCCTAAATTTTCAGCTTACCCTCTGGCTTAACAAGGAGCTTATGAATTTATGTAACCTCCTTCGATTCTCTCTGGATCCACTTTTTCAAAACATATATTTTAATTATA
>Ga0315914_1001163_pt1 | contig 38229 bp, 28 predicted proteins | sample MpolenodulesMG_FD_203920 | JGI IMG/M metagenome (GOLD analysis project Ga0315914, IMG submission 203920) | Medicago polymorpha root nodule microbial communities from Los Angeles, California, United States - elongated nodules | ecosystem: Host-associated > Plants > Roots > Nodule | place: USA...
CGGAGGCGGAGGAGGAGGAGGAGGAGGAGGAGGAGTTGAACTGTTGATGGCTCACATTAAATAAAATGGACCTGCAATCCATGGTAAAATCATATCAAAAAAATTAGATATTAGAAAATTAACGGAGGGGACTAACTTGACTAACAGAAATAGAGTTAAGGGATCAAAATGGAATTTTTATTATTTAGGGGACCAAAATGAAACTAAAAAATTATTTAGGGGACTAAATATACAATTTAACCTATATCTTTTTATTGTTCATGCACCCGATTCACGGGTATATACACTAGTTTCTTTCAAAGATAGAGATCAATTTGATAGTTTCCTAAAGATTGACAAGTAAATTCTTACTCATTAATTTTTTCCTCAAAGATTACAAAGCATGTGCTACTCATTTGTTCAGTTGATGTTATATCCAAATCTAATGCAATGAACATAAAAAAACAGAGAAAAAAAAAGAAGACATGCATCTTTATAATTTGATACATACAATCTTAATGTCCAGGATTATCAAGGAGCCAGAAACATATGCCCCTATGGGACTACAATTGACCATTATTGTCACTACTTCCGATTACTATACTCTTTCAAGTTCAAGTTCTCTTTTGTACTTTTCTCCTTGGTAGTTAAATTTTGTCATTAAAAAAATAAATACTAGTGTGACGAATTATTTACTATGCTCTGTCAACAAATATTCTTTTTTTCTTGATAGATTTACAAGGGAATGTGTTTTGCAACATGTGCTCTCTTGGACATATCTTCCATATCTTTTTCTTCATCCCTATCATGAATTCACATGTCGATATTAAGACCAAAACTGACATGAGAAAATGATTTAATCAACCAAAACGCGAATTGCAAAATAGCAAAAGTTTCCAACATTATTATATAAGAAAAGTGATCCCTCTCTTTTATTCACAACAAAAGTTCTGTTGAGTTGTGGAGAACATTTCTCTCTTCTCCCTTTGTCTCCGGGATGTAAGGGGAGAAGAGAGAACCTATAAGAAGTGGTGACTTTTAACACAAACAAAAGATATATCTTGATCTTAAAAATGATATTTTGTTTTTAGATTTAACAATAGCGAAACAATAAATCACTGTTTTTGAAGTGAAAAAAAGTCATCACTTTAGAACCAAGTAAACATGGGTTAGGACCATAATAATTGTAATAAATGTAAAAATAGAGGACCAAAAAGTTCAATTATAAAAATAAAAATTAAAAGAGAATTATTTTTATGGAGGACCTCCGTCACTTGAACATCCTGATTTAGGATCTTGACAACGCCACTGTCTAATGCAGATTTTTATTTGCGGCATACTTTCTCATAATAAATATATTTAAAATATATAGACACATTTTTGCACTCCAATTGATATATCAATTACATTAATTAATTGTATATAATACAATTAACAATTTATTCCATTAACCGAAACTGACACAAGAAGCAAAGTATTAACCAAATCATGTATTCATTCATTATTTAACTCATGTAAACTGAGTTCCAAATTGAAAGAGATATCCAAACTCTTGTAGTATAATTTAGGAAGTTAGGTCAACAGAACCACAAAAGCAAATCCAAGGAACAAAGAGGTAAGGAGACCAGAACTGGATCCAAACATTGTGAAGCACCCATCATTGTCAGAGTTCGCATTGGCAGCAGTGGCTTTGGTAGCGGTGGTATAGATTTGTTGTATTGCTAGGTTATCTGAAACTGTTATCTGCACCTTCATTTGTTGTGATGGCAATATGGTTGGGTATATGACTGACTCCTCTTCAGAAGAGTGATCAAGTCCTAGTATATGACCTATCTGATGCATCACTGCAGTCTCCAAATCGAATACTCCATTCTGATATGACAAAGGATAGTTATCTGTTGGCAACACCCAGTACTTTGAAAGTTGAAACGTCTGAGTTGTATGACACCTGACATCACATTAGAACAAATATTGTTTGATTAGATAAAGGCCTTCGATCTCTTTTGCTAATTGTGCCTGTGGCTGTGACGGCGGAGGCAAGTTTGAGATAATGTCTATTGCATTCTTCCATTTATCCTCATCAGCTCGGCCACTGGTCGGCTTCGTCTCTTGTTTGCCAAGAGAAGAAGCGAATCCAGTTGGACGGATATTAGCCGAAAGGGTTGTATTGAGAATGATAAAGAAAAAGAATAAGAACAATTCAAGTGGATAAGAATATAACTTCATCATGTTAATTAATGCACAGAGATAATTGTGAGTTGTGTATGTAGATACAGTGAAGAATATATATAGATTAATGAACTATGGGGTTGGTTGGTTGGTTGACATTTGCAAATAGGTTGATTTTATTTTTCTATAATTCTATCAAATTGTTAACTGAACAACTTTTTTTTGTTATCTGGACAATTTTATCTCGACCATTATTATTGTACAAATGGAACAAAATAAAGTAAATAGATTTTAAAAAAATATAGAAATAAACTCGAAAAGGAAGAAAGGGATTGGTAGTTGGACTTTGGATACCCAAATATTTATTGATACTACTAGGGTATCAATTTTAAACAACTTGTACTTATGTAAGTGTGGTCTTAAACAACTTGGAGGTATGTTCTAATTTTCAAATTTGGGCTCTGATCAAAATAAGCACAAGAGCTTCAAAGAGTTGTCACTTATTCAAATTTTAAATAGAGTAATGCTTATTATCGCAGATTTCTCACGAATGATTGTTATTGGTCAGTAAACCCATAACTCCCATGTGTTTTATGAAAACCGGAAGTGTATGCTGCTCTCTTTCTTTAGATATTAAACATGTATGAGTTCCAGAATTTCCCAAAGGAAGCACGTGTGATGTTTAGCCGTGCTCTTGTAAATGACATAAAAAACTTGTAAGTAACATCAATAACATCAAAAAGAGTGATCATTGTAAATAACATTAAAGAGTTATGTTCTAATCAATAAATTGTCATTATAGAAATTGAGGTCCAAAATTCAAGTACTAACAAAATAAAAAAGACTAACATAACAATAACAATTAACTTACTAACATTTGTCATTAAAAAAAAAAACTAGTAATAGACAATACTACAGTGGCTATATGCTAAGTAGCCACTAGTGAGTTGCCATGTTAAAAATTGAACATTAAAATATTTCCTTCCCTCTTCACTCTATAATGTCTACTTCTCATATTGGTGGAAAGAAAAAATAAATAGCATTTGTTCACTTTTTGTGCTTTTTCTTGGTTAGTAAACCCATAAAATTTTATAATATAATTTTTCTTTTTATTTTTAAAAAAACTAATTAATTTTGTTCAAAAGTGTTTAATCAACATATATATAATCAAGTTAAATATGTTAGAATTGTTTCGTTATAAAACTATGAAATATGATTTTAAGGTTATCAAGATAGAAACAATATTATACAAAAATATTTTATTTTATCTGTAGGCTTTAAACTTCCTAAACACTTCTTAACTAATGTCCTGAGAACTCATATTAATATTCTCCTAGGAATATAAACATGACGAACAGCCTTATTTTCGTTGATATTGTGTTATTCCAAATTTTAAAATTGCTTTAAGCCGTTTAAAAATATATTAGATATAGATATAGATATTGACTTGTTTGATTATTTTTTGGGCTTAAGACTTAGAATTGTCTGGGGGCGTTGATATATACAAGGATTATTTGAATATAAGTCAACCATTAACAATTTTTGTCAACAAAAAAAAGTCAACCATCAACAATCTCAATTTTTCAAAAAATTTAAGCAATCAAACTTTTAAGCCTATTCAAATATGATGTTCAACTGAAGTATATAGGTGTTTCTCACGGGTGTCTTATATAAAATTATTGTCCTTTAAATAATTAAGTTTTTAAGGGTGCTCTTTGGATGATTTTTTATCACTATCTTGCAGTTTCTATCAATGTTCTGCAGAATTTGCTTTACACCTAATGCTCAAATTAACCAAACCATGTTCTAGGTTCGTTTTTAAGGCTTAAACCTTGTTTAGTATATAGAGGAATGCTAGCAACAGACCTTCTAACACACACTTTTCAACACACTTCTTTTGATTAGTTAAAATTCACATGGGTCTCACCAAATCATGTGGGTCCTATATACTTTTTGTGGGTCCCATGTGAATTTTAACCAATCAAAGAAGGTGTGTTGAAAAGTGTGTGTTAGAAGGTGTGTTGCTAGCATTTCTCTAGTACATATGATGAAAGCTTTACAGCCTTATGTAGGATTTAACTGTGAGTGGTTAAGTCTCGCGTATACTATGAATGAGCAAAATGTTGAATATATGATAGAGGTGACCGAAGTACATAATGTCTTAAGGTTTTCGGTGGAGATGTGGCATGGCATCTCCCTCTATTGTGGTCGTGGAACAGTGGTTCACTGTTTCTTCTTGCACTCGCAAAATGTTTGGATCCGGTTACAAGATATATGAGATTCAGTAACATTTACAAGAAAACATCTGAAAGATATGGCATCAACTATAATACTTGATTTTGTGTGGTCATGAAGTAAGAGATATGAAATCAGCTAATACCTGTTTTGTTATAATTTGAAGACAACATAATCATCAACTGATATATTTGCATCAATTTCTTTGTGACAAAAATGTAGATATTTTTGTAAGAATTTAATACCAGATGTTTTGCTCGTCCTATGAGTCTCTTGGACAACTATTTTTTGTGAACTAGAAACCTCATTGTTCACATTGATAATAGAACGACCTTTGAAGCGTTTCTTCACTGATTTTGCTCCTTTAAGCTAATTAGTAATTAGATAATTCATTGAAGATTATTATCAAGTGAGAGGAGACAAAAGGCAAGCGAGCAATAAGTTGCGTGATTAGGCCATTAAGGATGACAAAACCAATCCTCGTAAACACAACATTCATGGATCTAGGAGACGTGACATTGTTATACATGACCATTTGAACTTTATATAGGTCAACAACTTCTGGTGCTAGGAAGTCAAAAGTGTCAAACATAAATGGAATAAAAATATGTTGATTGTCTAAAATACGTTTTCTCATGTTTGGTCACTTTGACGCGTCTTTTAGGATTGTCCGTCATGCTTTAAAACCCCAACCTCTAATCCCACAAGTGGTGAAACCTCGATCGAATAGAAATAAGAGAAGAAAAAAAATGAATGAAAACATAATTGCAATAATTAATGGAATAATTTAGAGATTACAAAGCAAGATTACAATATATCAAGGAGATGAGTGGGCTCTAATTGCAGTACTCAATCAAAAATGTTCCTGAAATTTCAATTATGAAAGAACTAACTCTCATGCTCATCAATGGAATGGATGAGGGGTTGTGAGGTCTCAAATGGTTGCTAACCCTAGCTGGAAACGACAGCTGAAATTGGATGAAGATTTCAGACCATTAACAACATTGTCATCATCCTAGTACAAGTCTTGTCTCTACCTATTCCCTCTGATAATTTTCCATGTGAAGTGTCCTAGTCTTATCCTTTGGGAATCTCATATTCCTTATCCTTTCTAGTATTGCCAACCATTGGTGATTCATGGAGCTTTGTTTGCAAGTATCAATATTGATGGACCCACGTTTTACAATTGTACTAGGTACCGGTTATCATACCGCAACTTCAAATTTAATTTAAATACCATGCCAATATTTTTTGTCATTCTATCTCCACAATCAATAATAGCAAACATATATGTATGCGGACAAAAAACATCATGCTTAAAGTCATGTAACACTTATCCTTCAGACTCATTCTCTTCACACAATCTCACCAAAGTTCTCTCAAGTGTTTAATAACGGTTAAGCAAATCACTCAAAGCGTAGATCATGCATCCCACTACCGTAGGCTTGAAAAAAATTCTCTACGACGTTAAAAATACATGGTTTAGCACAAATACATGGTTTAGGAATATATATATATAGAGTTAGGATCCGTTGACATCAGGTATAAGTCAAAAGACTTACACCAAATCTCAACCGTTTAACTAGATGAATCTTATGGTTAAAAACATTTCACAAGCAAGCAACACGTGATCTATTTTTTACAAATTCCACCAGAGTGTTATCATTCTTTCCTGAAAGTGTCTCCGCTAACACGCAAACAACAAAGACCGCTTTGGTTCCTCCCCCTTTTTCATATGAAATCGAAAATAGACTAATCTAACTACATACAATATTCCTAATTTACAAACTTAATTGATAAATATTTCAAATGATTCTTTTCCTAGCTTTTCCTATGCATTCCGCAATACAGGTTTCGATGAAGCGGCATCGTTGTCATCTGCTGCCATTATTAGATGCAAGATCTCAATGTTTATAATTGGGTTTACTGTGTGGCCTATTCTTTGTGAGTGAGTTGCGATAATGATTTCAATGTGTTGTGGTTAAGATTCACAAAATTGCACCATGTGACTTTTAATCAATTCTTGAATTTGAGGTTTAATGATAACTTGTTATAATTCACAAAATACATGAACCAAGAATTGTGTTAAATGGAGGACAAATTGAGAGATCAGAGACGAGACCAGTAGAAGGAACCATGGTGCAATCGAAAAAATAAAAGAAATAAAAATAGCTTGCTTTCTCTTAATGCTGACCACGTGATCTATTTTTGTTGGGACATTGTTAGCCTTTGTATTAAATAGTTATAACCGTTGATATTTGGTGTAAGTTTTTTGACTTACACCTGGTGTCAACAGATCCTAATAAAACCCATATAAAACACTAATAAGTTTCAATTTCGATAAATGTTATTTTAAAGTTAAACCAGAAACAAATTAGTTTACATGACTTACGTAAACTGGATTTATATAGACTCATTTGTTTCTTCAGTTTACGAGGTTTACCGTTTACGTGAATTGAGTTGTTTATAGTATAGTACATACAAGTAGGTAAACTCAATTTACATACATCATAGTAAATTCAGTTTACATAACTTACTTAAACTGAGCTTAAGTAGACTTAGTTTATTGAATAATATAATGGGTAAACACTAAGATATGATGTTTTTGTTTTGTAGTTTATGTCAGCCAATTTTTATTTTGGGTAAACACTAAGATCAACAAACATCCCCGTGCATCAACATTTATGATATAAGGGGAATTGAAATAGTATTGATTTATGGCTGAAATCATGCATCTCTATAATATTAAGTTTTAGTCTATCTTTCAAAATTCATAACAGTCCATTTTTGAGCATGCCAGGCGCACCAACATTTATGATATAGAGGGAATTGAAATAGTTTTTTTTTTTTTTTAAGCAGAAATCATGCATCTCTATAGTCTTAAGTTTTAGTTTAGCTTTCAAATCTCATACACCACTGATAATGATATTAACTGTAAATATTTTTTCAATACAACATCTTGCAATGATGAACACACAAATTGATTATTAATTTAGTTTTCAGTCAGTAGATGTGAAAACAATTGAGCGAATCGGGTTGATGTTGAGTTTGTAAAATGGAACCACCAAACAAACGCACCAAAATTGCAATGGAACAAGGTTAATCATAACCAGAATGGGGAAATTTGTACTTGAAGGAAAGGTTATATCTGGAAGTAACATTGGCGAAAAAGTTTCCATACCCAGGCTATCTCTTTCACCATCTGATGTTAAAATTCCTTTCAAATTTTAAAGAAGACAATTTTCAATACCTGTTTCATTTGCCATGACAATCAACAAGAGTCAAGGGCAATCACTTAAAAGTGTTGGAACTTATTTGCCGAGTCTTGTGTTCTCGCATGATCAGTTGTACGTTGCAATCTCAAGAGTCACTTCAAAACAAGGATTGAAAATACTAATCGTTGATGGAGATGGAGAGAATACTGATACGACCTCAAATGTTGTTTATCACGAAGTCTTTCGTAATGTATCTTGATGTTTAAAGTTCAAACCTTTTTTTATGTATGCTACCATTTCATTTTGTTTCTATTGTTGTCGTAGAAGGGAACAAATTTTTAAATGTTGTTAAAACTTTTATCAATTATATATGTTTACATTGTTGCGACTTATTCGTTTAACTTCTTCTTGGTAGGACACGTGCGATAGCACGGGTCAAGAGTCTAGTAGTAAATATAATAACGTCTTACGGTGCAAGAAAATTCAACCGGTTATTGCAGTGTTGGCGCAGCCCATTATCAAATTGGCAAGTGGAATTACTTCATCATCTGTATATAAATAAATACACTCAGTCTAGTCTATGCATTAACCAACATGATGAAGTTATATCAATTTAAATTTCTCTTATTCCTTCTCCTTATCATTGTCAATACAACCCTTTCCATTTCTTTCCCTCCATTCTCTCCTCAATTTGTGAAACCATTAGAGAAGTTTAAGAAGGGGCTTGAAGCTGCTGACTTTCTATGGGATAAGGTAATAAAGGACAAGTTCGAGGACTCTAAAGAGGAGACATTGGACAAGATCAAACCGTCCCCTCCATTACAATTACCAAAACACGTTCAAGGTCTAGATCAAATCAAACAATATTTGTACGATTTCGGCTACCTCGAACAATCTGGGCCGTTCAATAACACTCCAGATCAAGAAACAATCTCAGCCATTAAGGCCTACCAAAAATATTTCAATATCCAAGCTAACCAAATTGCAGCGCATATCACATTACCACGATGTGGTGTTCCTGATATTAATTTGAAGTACGACTTCACCAATGATATATCGTTTCCTAAGGGAACGAAAAATCTTACCTACGGTTTTGCTCCGGGGAATGAAATCCCACTCGACATGACCAACGTGTTTAGAAAAGCCTTGACACGATGGTCGAACACCACTAGAGTCTTAAATTTCACAGAGACGAAATCATTCGATGATGCGGACATTAAGATTGTATTCTACAATATGACTAACGATGATGGGATCTATGATGTTGTCGTCGGCGGCACTCTTATTAAACTTGATTCAGCGAATGTGAAGTCGGGTTTGATAATTCTGGACATTACAAAGCACTGGGTGTTGCCAACTGAGGACGGAGAATTCGATTTGGAGACGGCCGCGATGCATCAGATAGGTCATCTGCTAGGACTTGAACATTCTTCTGATAACAAGTCTGTTATGTATCCAACTATATTGCCATCACAGCAAAGGAAGGTGCAGATAACAGATTCAGATAACTTAGCAATCCAAAAACTCTATTCCAGCTCTACAAAAGCCAATGCAAACTTAGATGATAGTAGTGGGTGCTTCAAACTTTTTGGGTCTAGTTCTAGCCTCTTTATCTCTTTGTCCATTGTATTTGCTTTTGTGCCTCTGCTGAACTAGTATTTAAATTATATCCTTTGATTGGAGTCTATGTTTTACATAAGTTAAATAATTAATGTGTAATCAATTACAAATTTTGGACAAAAAGTTGTGTTGTGGTTTAATGATAAATAAAAATTTTAGTTTTTGTTATGTTGTTTGCCTTCGGTTTGTCAAATTGTTGAAATAGTTTTATAATCAAACACAATACAATTGATGTTGTCATGTCCAACCCATTAAAAACACTTATTGTAATTTTCTATTGAAAAACAATAATTATTTATTAAAAAGTATTATATTTAATACAAAATGCACAAGTTTCAATACAAATTTTTTATTTTAGATTTCTTAACATGTGTAAATTATGACATGATAGAAAAACTCATCTATTATACCTTCTTGATGATCAAGAATCCATTTCACATGCTATCCCATAAACACTGCTTCTTACCCAATCATTAACATCATTTAGTAATGATTTCACAAATATGGAAGTGTGCATCTATACCTTGGACTAGAAGTTACCAAAACAAAGATATGAAGGAAGATATCCAGCTCTTCTTGAAAATTGTTTTAGGTCCTTAAACTGTTTAGTGTTGTTAAATTGTGTCAATGTCAAGTCCCTTCAGCTTCACCACTAATTCTACATGTCCCTTTAGAGTATGAAGTTCCCTAAGCCTGTCACCCATTTTAAAAAATTATTAAAGGAACCTTACTTATCATCCATGCAATAATACCCCCCAATATAATTGCCACTTGCTAAACATATTTTTATGGTAATAACTTGATGCCATACAAGTTAATGGATGGCTCTTGGCTTGTTTTGCAGTCTCCTAAAGTACCCAATTGTTATTCTTTTCATTGTTCTTTGTAGTAAAGGTAGTTTGTGATGAGAGAAGCATGAACATGATTAGATCACATTGATTCAACCATATGATATCATATTGATTTTACTTGGAAAGGCATTTTAATATATCATATTGATTTTACTTTGAGGGTTGCTCAATCCAAGGGCCGTTCATTACATTCAATATACTGCATGCCTCGCTATATTGAAGATCTGGCAACAGCTTTGGTGTAAGTAAGAAACACCTACATACGATTAATCATAACTTACGCGTTAGAAATGAATAAATGTGGGGGAAGAAAGCCCAGCAAATCTGCAAAGATCAACCTTCATTTCCTAGTTAGAACGAATGCCAAGCATCACATTCAAAATATATGGGCTTTTTTGCCTCACATATATTACTCTTATTAGTGTTTCGTCTATGTGTACTGGGTTACAGGCTCGGCCCTAGTTAATCCAATAACTCTTACAGCATTTCACTCTTTCAAGCTTCATTCTTGGCGGGCTATGGACTTGGCCCATATCGTCATTATTGCCTAAGCCCATTGGCCGAACTAAAGAACCCATCATCCGAGACCTATACACTCCTAACGTGTGGAGCAAGGCCCCATGCCCTAAGCGAAGATTTAGGAGCAAACAGGATATACTTTAGGAACAAGTAAGAAACCCTGAAATTCTCCTATATATAGGGGTCACTAGCTAACCCAATTCTCATCTACTTCCTACCCGCCTCATACACAATGTACAAGGCCTAGTGAACGGCTCATCGTAGGCTAGGTCAGACATCAGTCTAAGCAAGATCACCATGCATGCATTAAAGAGTGTTTCTCTTCAAGCTGATGTGATGTGACACCAGCCAGTTGATATATATATAGCCATTGTTTATCCTCCTTTAGTTCAAAAGTCTTAAAAAATGAAAATACGGTCTTTTACTGACTGAATTAGGTATTAGCATGGATTTATCAAGTTTTAATATCAAATTTTAATTAAAGGAACCGAAAAGATCAAGTAATAGTAGTTAGTAGTACTCACTGTGGCGTATTTGGCTTGCTTGCTGCTCTCACTAGTAGCTGAAACATTTTCACAGCAACAGAAATAGAGATAACAGAGACAGATATAGAAGAAGGGACTTTGGTCACTGCAGGTACAGAAGCACCCTGTCTACGCCTCATTCCGCTGTTTCAGAGCAGCGTTTTCCACTGTCTAATGCAGCCAATATTGTTAGATCATAACGATTCTGTGATCCTTAGTCCCACCATAGCTAGTCGTAGCCCAATGTGGCCATTCCCTCGCCATCTGTGGCCTCTCATAACGATTACATTAATCATAATAGTCAGACTGATATCAACAACTATGTAGTCGTAGGCTGGGTTTCCCTCTTAACAATGAAGTTGACTACTGACCAGAAGTTACAACAACCAATAATAAGAATGAACAGTGATCACTTAAAAGTACATTCTTAGAAACAGAATAAACAAAATAACTGGTTCAGAAAAACACACCTGAATTTAACTTTTATAAGTATTCCAAATTGATCAAAATCCATATCATTCATTATCAGTGTTGTCTTATGGTGCAAGAAAATTCAACCGGACAAAGCTAAAACTTCAAGTTGTCTTACTGTGCAAGGAAATTCAACCAGAAAAGGCAAAAACTTAACAATTTGAAGCAAAATTCCAAAGATCATTCATTATCAGTCGGTGGGAGACCATTGCTTTCTGCTAAAATATATTTCTATAATTCATTATCAGTTGGTGGGAGACCATTGACAAGTGGAATTACTTCATCAATCTGTATATATAATACATACACTCAGCTTAGTCTATGCATTGATTAACATGATGAAGTTATATCAATTTGAATTGCTCTTATTCCTTCTCCGTATCATTGACAATACAACCCTTTCACAAAGATTTTCTCCTAAAATAGTCTATTCTATTCTCAAACCAATATTGAAGGAGGCTAGACAACAAGCTACTGAGTATGCATTGAAGAAGTCATTGGACAAGATCACCCAATCTCCTACTCCAGAGCAACAAGCCGAAGTGATTCAAGGCCTATATCAAATCAAACAATATTTGTACAATTTCGGCTACCTCCAACAATATGGGCCATTCAATGATGTTCTAGACCAACAAACAATCTCAGCCATTAAGATCTACCAACAAAATTTCAATCTCCAAGTTACTGATGGCTACCTAAACACCGAGACTTCACAACAAATCTTGTTACCGCGATGTGGTGTTCCTGATATGAATTTCGAGTACAGCTTCACCAATGATATGTCCTTTTCAAAAGGAAACAAGTGGTTTCGTAAGGAAAAAGAATATCTTACCTATGCTTTTGCTCTGGAGAGCCAAATCCCATTCGACATGACCAAAATGTTTAGAAATGCCTTCGCACGATGGTCGGAAACCACTAGGGTCCTAAATTTTAGCGAGACAACATCATACGATGATGCTGACATTAAGATTGGATTCTACAATATTAATTACATCGATGGGGTTGATGATGTTGTGGTGGGTGACACAGTTATCAAACTTGGTTCGAATGTGAATTCAGGTTTGATACGCCTGATTGCTTCAAAGTACTGGGTGTTGCCAACTGACAACTACATGTGGTAATGGCAGAACGGAGAATTTGATTTGGAGACGGCGGCGATGCATCAGATAGGTCATCTTCTAGGACTTGATCACTCTTTTGACAAGGAGTCTATTATGTATCCAGCCATATTGCCATTACAACAAAGGAAGCTGCAGATAACAGATTCAGATAACCAAGCCATACAACAAATCTATTCCAATGCGGACTCTGACAATGGTGGGTGCTTCACAATGTTTGGATCCAGTTCTGGTCTCCTTACCTCTTTGTTCCTTGGATTTGCTTTTGTGGCTCTCTTGAACTAGCATCTTAAATTATCCTTTAATTTTGGATACGCTTTTTTAATTTGTATAATACTATGTGCCATTTTTCGTTAATGCTTATTATGTTACAGTATCCACTACTCTCTTATAATCAAGTACAAAAGTTACATTATTTATGCGCAAATCCTTCAACCACCTTATCGCATATGACACACCTAAAGCTTCTCCTTCATCAACTTTAAGGATGGGTAAAATCCATTTTGTTTTTGCTAAAACAAAGCTTCCTTGATCGTCCCTGATGCATATACCAATGCCAACTCTATTAGTCGCCGTTAAGAACGCTGCATCGACGTTGCATTTATATCTTCCTCTGTTCGGATTCTTCCACGTGTGATTGGCAATATGTTGCTGCTGTATCATCGTTCCACTACGACACACCTGCGCATTTTGCCAACTGATTTGTTCCCCTTGCACATACTGCCACCGTAAATTAATTCACTCCTCCATATCAGATCATTCATTTGCTTCCAAATTGACCTAATAGTGCAAGCAAACACAGCTTGAAGATTCTTACTTAATTTGTGTGAAACTTTGAAAATCAAAGAACTCACACTTTGGACAGGTTGAATACTTGTCCAAAGGCCAATATGTTGCCAACAAAATCTGTTGTTGGAGCAATGAAAAAAGATATGCATGCTGTCTTCCATTCCACCATCACACAAAACACAATTATACGGACAGTTAACGCCGCACTCGTGATGTCTTACCCTTGTAGGTAAACAGTTACGACAAATCCGCCATAAGAGATTCTTGACTTTTGGTGGAGCTTGGATAAAGATTCTTGACTTTAGGTGAGCTTGGATATTCCAGATTTGATTCTAGTTGCCTTCTACTCTATGATTATTCGATGCAAGAACTTGCTGCAAACTAATATGATAGCCGCTCCTAACAGAACATATACCATTTGTCTCAAATTTCCAGATTCTCCTATCAGTTTGAACAAAACCGGTGTTTGTAGAATTCGCTGTAAATCAACAGTGGTTACCAAGCTTTGAGTGATTTTAATATTCGACACCCTCAATTTGAGGATTCCAAAATTGTAAAGCTGTTAAGCTCTTCAGGAAAGTCTGCAGCTTTGTCAATTGCATTACCGTCAACTACCCAATTTTGATCACAAAACGGAATAGCTTCGCCTGAACCAATACTCCACTTTTTTTTTATCCGATACTCCACTTATATCTATCTTTGACCTCAAATACTACGCCAAACGTAACTTGGGTTGTATCCACTAAAAATAGCAAACATACTTGCGGAGAAAAAACATCATGCTCGGAGTCATTTTCATCCACAAACAACCAATAAAAAATGCAACACAACTCATTTATTACTCATCCTTCAGGCTCAAACTTTCTCTTCACTCAGTCTCACCAAAGTTCTCTCAAGTGTTCAATTGTTAAGCAATTCACTCAAATTCTAGGTCATGCATCCCCCTACCATAGGATTGAAAAAAAAATTCTTTACAGCATAAAAAATATAACATGGTTAAGGAGTATATGGTATGAAAACCCATATAAAACACTAAAAAGTTTAATTTAAAAAAAAATACATTTAAAGTTAAACTAGAAACAACTAATAAATATAATTAATACATTATATGTTACAAATACAAACTTTACCGTTGTATCTTGACGAAGAAAAAGAACCTCACCGTTGTACAAGCAATAGTAGGAACAACGGTTTTAATACTCATAACAGCAAAAACAAATAGGAAAGATATTTTTACGTTCTTATAGGTACACATTCAATCCAATCAACGAAACAAAAGCAAGTTCACCCGATTGCAGGCTAAAACTTTCTCCAAAAAACTATACAAAATTCTAAATAAGCGCTACTGCTCTGCATAGCTGCAACTCCATAGTGTATTTTTACTTTAACATGAAATCTCTCCAACATGTCCAGGGATAATACTCCATCGATCACCACTAGCCCAGGCTGATTTAAGAAGAGAAAATGACTGTAAGCAATATCAACAGCAAAAAAGGGGATAGATGTAGTTTTCGGCAGGAGAAATTACCCTTTGAGGGTTGCTCAGTCCAAGGGCCATTCATTACATTCAATATACTGCATGCCTCACTATATTGCAGATCTGGTAACAGCTTTGGTGTAAGTAAGAAACACCTGCATAAGATTAATCGTCACTTACGCGTTAGAAATGAACAAATGTGGGGGAAAAATGCCCATCAGTGACTTGCAAACCTGCAAATATCAACCTTAGTTGTGTAGCTAGTATGAATGACAAGCATACATTCAAAATCTACGGGCTTGATTGCCTCACATATATTGCTCTTATTAGTGTTTCGTATACATACTACGTGGACTGCGCTAAAGGATCGGCCCGAGTTAACCCAATAACTCTAAGCATTTCATCCTTTCAAGCTTGATGCTTGGGGGTTGTGAGAACAGGGCTATGGTCTCAGCCCATATCCTCATTGTTCACTCCAATGGCCAAACTAAAGAACTCATCATCCAACACTTATACACTCCTAACTTGGGGAACAAGGCGGAGCCGGCCCTAATAGAAGATTTAGGACCAAGCAAAAGACCCTAAAATTCTCCTATATGGGTCACTAGCTAGCCCAATTCTCGTTCACTTCCTACCCACCTCATACACAACGCACAAGGCATGGTCTAACCCCCAGTTCTAAGCGAGAACACTATGCATGCATTAACCGAGTGATTTGCCTCCAGTTGACATAAATAGCCCTTGTTTATCCTTCTCTTGTTAAGAAGTCATAAAATGAACAGTCTTTGACTTACTGAATTAGGTATTAACATGTATTCATCAAGTTTTAATATCAAGTTCTAAACGACTGCGGTGTATTTGGCTTGCTTGCTGGTCTCACTAGTTGCTGAAACATCTTCCTTTCATTTATTGGGTCCATCCCTGATAAAAATAGTCAAAGAAGATCATTTGAGTGCTGAGTGCCGTTAATCCAGAAAGAATTTACATCAACCAATAACCAACCTTGGTTGATCTCATCAACAACTCGAAATGGGCAGTTTGTAAGATCTTGAAGGGAAACAAGATAAACAATTGTTGAAATGATCGCTCCTGGAAAACCAAAATTAAAGGCTAGTTAGTGAACGGAGCGCCAGGGGAGCACAAAAGCACTAAAAAGATAATCTTTAGTATCCCTCCAGATTGATGATGGGCACTGAGAACTTTAAGCTGTCCATTTTCTCTGATAAAATAAAAATATACTGTAAGAAACAAATAATAAGAGAAAGTGGAATGTAAGGTATGGGAGAGTAAATATTAGACGGAAATTCCTTTGGATTCCTTTGTTTTTATTAGGATATTGGTACCATTAAATGGGTAGAAACATGACAACCACTGCACATACAACAACTGAAGATGATAATCAATTACTTTTCCCATTTTTTTGTAAGGGTTATTTTCATATTTTCTGAAATTATTGGGGCCTAAAATAATTGAAAATTTAAAGAATTTTGCACCATACACAAACCATTTAGTTTTTGTAACCTAGAAGCGACCCAAATTATGATGAGAATCAGAATCAAGATAACGAATTATTAGCATTATTGAAAAATTGCAGATTACATTAATCATAACAGTCTGACTGAAATCAACAACTATGTAATCGTTGTAGGTTTGGTTTCCCTCTTTAACATTGAAGTTGACTGCGAACCAGAAGTTACATCAACCAATAATAAGAATGAACAGTGACCATGCGAAAGCGTGTTCTTATGAAGAGAATAAACAAAATAACTGGTTCAGAACAACCCTCACCTGAATTTGACTTTTATAAGTATTCCAAATTGATCAAAGTCCACATCATGCTCATCTGAGGAGTGGAGAAAAATAGGTAAGGATGGACGCATAGGAAGACCAAATAAAAATAATTTCAGTTTATCATTTGATATACCTAGTGAAACTTCTCCGGCAACAGCCATCTGTTGAAAATTTCGGCTAAAAGTTTCATTTATTTGAGCCACAAGATTTTTGAGAGTTGGAAGCCATTTTTCCTGCAGAAAAACTTAAAGACTTGAGCTTTTCTCAAGAACCAGAAACACAAAAGAAGATGATGCAGACCACACACTATAAATCACATTATCTATGCATAGAAATTGGGCCATGTGATCACATTCTTTATAAAAGATTAACTCTTCAACTCAGGTGGTTTCTGAAATAGCATCAATACTACTTTAGCTACATGCTATCAACTCTAGACTTGAATACTGGCTCCTCTCATCTTATAAGTTCTAAACATTTATCACGAAGAACTAGCAAGCTTATTTAATAGGATGGATCAAATTATTTCCTGTCACTCTGTCAGTACATGAACAACTGCATAGGCCCACCAATCCATTTTGGACCTCTAGTCCCTTTCTCTCTAACCTAGAGAAAAAATAGCTACAAACATTACAAATTTATATGTAAGCATGAACATGTTCTGCAAAACACATAAAAATAAAAACATGTTTGTTCTTTGCCTCTCTCTTTTTACCATTCCAAATACATTTTTTTAAAAAAGATTGATCTATTCAAATCTTCCCAAATGAAACTTACCAAATAGGTAATCAGGAACTTTGCAAATTTATAATTTTGCATCCACATACGCAAATGCAAAATATATATACACACACACATTGTCTGGGAATGAATTTGTTCTGATGAAATCTATACAATCTAATAACATTAAGTCATTTGCACAATAATTGCTAAAACTTAGGTACGAGGGGGAATTTCCAAACTAATCCGAAATATTAGTGAGCATGCATATAGAAAAAGATGAAAGAACGCTGCAAATAAGAGCTACTAGAAGCATTGTCGACATTGTAAAGAAACACTTTCAGACCTTAATGGTTTTCAATTCAGCTAGACACATTGTAGCTTCCTTCTTGTCTGCGTCGACTTTTTTTGCAAGAACAATTCTATCTGTAAAGTCAAGTCACTGTAAATATAGATGGCACATGGAAATAACAAACAAAAATTACAACAATCAAGAGTACCTCTCTTTGACGATCCTCATATTCTTCCACTATGTTAGGATTGACAAAAAGGATTAAATTAGCTTGAGAAATTGTATCTTGAATAGCTTCTTTCAACTCCTCAATTGTGGTAGGCATCTACATGAAAAAAAACCAAATGTGTTTAGAGTTCCCATTGACTTACAAGTTAAATATATTATTAGAATTTTGGGTTGGGCCTAACAACCTTACAAAACCGGCATGTAAGGTGAGGGCTGTCAAAGCTTTATAAACACAACACTGTCATATCTCTACTCTTTAGGCAATGTTGGACTAAATCCACCCATTCACACTCAAAACAATGAAGGTGTTGGAGGTTGGAATGAAGGCAGGCCAAATGCCGCAGAAACACAGCTAGGAGCGGACCGCAATGATGGCGGAATTTTCGACACACCTCCTCACGCTTGGCCCCAAAGAGCCTCAAATGTGGGCGACGCTGGAAGCCCAACAACAAGTCTAGGTTAGGCTCTGATACCATCTTAGAATATGGGTTGGGCCTTACAAAACCGACCTGTAAGGCAAGGACTACCTCTACTATAAGGGAGGATCTAATATTTTTTACCTCCATATAACCCGACACAACAAAGTATTCTAAAGAAATTGTTCATTTCAGTGATGGAGACAAAACACAGATGCTCCTAATAATAATAGTAGTCGTAATCCAGGTTAAGTACTCATGAATCCATCACTTTTCAGTCCTAGTGTGTATTGGGTACATAGAAAAATTAATGTATTTTTTAAGCACATAACAGAACTCAATTGAATCAAATAGCCTTTGGTTATCAACAACCCTCTAAACAATTCAGGGACTACTCCTTTTCTAATCATTCCAATTTCAGAAGAGTTATCTTGTATTGAAACATGTGTTGATAAATGAAATTGTTTTGCAATACAATGTTTAACAGGTAACAATGTATTCAAGTCATATACATGTAAAATTACCCCACTCATCATGTTTTTCTTTTATTTTCATCACAGACTGCTTAGGTTTTTCAATAATAGAAGATAAACAAACGTGGAAAATGATGCTTTTGTGATCGTATAGTCTTTCATGTATCTGTGAATCAGGAATTGATTAGCCTCCCCAATTATATTTATTAGTTTGTTTCTAAAATAAAATAGGCAACACAAATGAGAAATTGATTTGTTCTCATTACATGTAATTATCTGTTGTAATTACCTGCTTGGTTGTAACCTCTATATATACAAAGAATATTAATGAGAAAGGCATCAAGCCAGAATTTGTGACAGTATAAACTTCAAAGTCATCAATCACGTTTGCAAACAGCAAAATATATTTTCAAGTCCGGTAAGCATTACATTCTGGACGAGGTTGGTGATTGAAACATAAATATTTAAAACAAGAAAAGGAATGCAAACAACAATTGAATATCCAATACAAACCTCAAGAAATTCCTTCTGTAGGTCAGGTGTAAGAGGGGCAATTGATTTAGCATTGTTTAATAAATCTGTAAGCTTCTGTTTACATTCTTCAGCTTCTTTCTTAGCTGCAAAAAAAAAAAAAAATTAGGAAACAAATTTGCATCTTGAAAAATCCACAAATTAAAACCAAAACAGCTTCTCACATTTATTAAAGTGCTCTGATGCTTGACGGGCAAAATTTTCATGCTGCTTCAGATTGGCCTCCATATCTCCAATCTAAAGAAAATTCAAAATGCATACGAGAGAGAGAGAGTAGAAACCAAACACAGACGCAAGACGCGAGATCATACATAATACTAGCTGTTAAGAGTCCTACATTGGATGAGATGTGGCTTGAAAATGTGTTTATAAGTGGGAGGCACCCCTCACCTTACAAGCCGATCGCAGATAAAACTAGTTACTTGAACTCTATACCGAGGAAAAAATGGAATTCACCAAACTGAAATTTACATATTGTATTTTATGAAATACAATGAAGTAAAAAAGGTTGGCTATGCAAATCATTTAAAACAGGTTAGGAGGAGAATACAGTGAATAACCTGATTCAAATGTGTAGAGAGAGAAAGACTTATAAAAGTTTGCTACAAACCACAAAAAGGCCATGTCCTAAATGGATTCATGGACAGTCTTTCCTACCAAAACACCCTCTCAGGCCTAGTACTCAAAACCGAAAGTGAAGACAACGCACCCTGTCATGCCCACGACTATACATTTAGTGCTTGGACAAATGCAGGTTGTCAATAGCAGATCTAGAATAGGCTACGATACCATCTTAGAATTTGGACTGTTAGCGGCCAACACTCGAGGGGATTTAGTCCCACATCGGATAAATAGGATTCTTGAGAAGAGTTTATAAAGAGAAGGCACTCCTCACTGTACAAGCCGGTTTTGTAGGGATGAGTTAGGCCTCGATATTCGTTACATGGTATCAGAGCCTATCGGGTCCATCGTTGGGTTTGCATCGTCCATGCTTCAGGTCCATTGGGCCGGGCTGAAGCGTGAGGGGGTGTGTTAGCGGCCAACACTTGAGGGGATTTAGTCCCACATCGGATAAATAGGATTCTTGAGAAGAGTTTATAAAGAGGAGGCTCTCCACACCCTACAAGCCGGTTTTGTAGGGATGAGTTAGGCCTCGATATTCGTTACATGGACAAGACCTACGTGAACCCAAAGCTAGCTTGAGATGAGGTTGCACAAACCTTCATAAGGACTATGACCATATCCCTAGTCGATTGTGGGATCTCGTCACACCACCTCACAACCAAGACTCATAAGCGTGGACAAATGCTAGTTGGCAAGTAACAGAGATGTAAACACCTGGACAGTGATATGGAATGAATAGTAACTACAAGTGGCGGAAACCCTCACCACAGGAGCTAGCTTAGGGTTGAGCTAAACCAACACGGAATTTCTAAGAATTGTTAAAGAAAAGGGAATGCCGATATAAAAGATATCATAATTGTCAATAGCAGAAAATAGTGCTGCTATCATGCCGGAGCTACGCATTTCGTGGCTGCCACCGCATGTGGCGTCGCGTCACATAAGTGAATAGAAGTCGCGTTTGCCGGAAAGGATCGCGGAGCAGATCGTATTGTCATGCTGATATTCAAGCATGTAGGGTTTTTTTAAGACAAAACCCAAAAACACTCTTATTTAGAGTCGTTACAGGCTTTTTTGGGTTTTAGTGCATATGAAACCCTGTTGCGAACCCATGTCTTCCTCCTTCTTATTCAGTAGAGTGCGATACAATTGAGACAGAAATGAAGAAGCATGAATGAAGATCCAGGAAGTATAACGAAGCATGAGGCAAAAAGATGGTGAGGCAGCAGTGGGCAAGAGACATAAAGTCAGATTAAGGGTTTAAAGAAAATCTCAGTTTTAGGTCTACAGAGAACATAATTGGCGTATATAATAAATCAAACTATGTGCCTAAAACTGTGAAAGAAAAATGATGTTGCCTCTTCTCTTAATTTCCTGACTCACCAAAACAAAGAGGGAAAAAAACTTCAAATAAAATAGAAATAAAAATACTTAAATAAGTACTTTAATATAAATTATTCAGATATATATTTGAAACCTGAACTAGCAAACCTTCTACTTTTTCTTATCTGTATCTAACTGTAAGATAAAAGTGCCTAGGGGTGATTGCAATCTTATTATGTTATCATGTAACTCTCTGACTCTGATCATTGTTTGGAAGTTTGAAGTAAAATATGGGATGCTAACCTAACAACAATTTTAATGTACGAAACCAATAATTGTAAACACCGAATCATTGCCAAAATCACATAGCTGCCACAATCAGCCATGAGGCCTATGACTAATGACTTCCTTTGTCATATGAACAACTAAACACTTGCACCAAAATTTTATATTAATTTGTATACAAACTTAGCCTATTAGATCTTTAGAACTATAAAACAATAACCAACAAGCGCTAATGCAGGGTGGCATTTCATTGCTTGACTTCAACTTTTCGGACGTAATAATGGAAGTCTATAACTTAGAACTTAGGGATGGAAAAATAGTTGATAAAACTAGCTGCATATAGGCAATGAATAAAGTCAGTTACATGTATTATGTAGCAGCATGAGCAGCATATATATTATGTGGTTGATTACCTTTGCAGCAAATTCAAGGAAAGCCATTCCTTGTACAACATAACTTCGTCCGTAACATGCAGCTTCAACAAGAAGATCCTACCAATTGGCCAAAAATCAACAGTAAAAACTATATTCTTCTAACAAAGACAAAGAAAAAAGTGCATTATGTAGAATTTAAACCAGCAATAAACATGAATTATTTATTAATGAAAGCATTGGATGGAGGCAAGGAAAACATCCAGGCTCGGTAAACACTTGTGAAGGGAAATACATTTACGTCAACCCAACAATGGAGCTCAAGCCCACAACAAACTAGATACAAGATTTGTCATGATCAACTAAGCCAATCCCTTAAAGTTTCAATTGAGAAGATATTAAGCAGTAAAAAGAACGGAGATAAATCACCTTAACTTTAATTGCATTATGGAATCGCAAAATGTTACATTTCGTTGCCTGATCAACAAGCTTCGCTAACCCAGTATCTAAATCATCCTGATCTTCCATCGATTTCAGTATCACTTTCTTTTGTTCTGAAGGACAAAACAAGATATTTGCATTATTATAGTATGAAAGGAAAATGTTAATCTGCCTCTTACATATCATTCAATATAGTATATCACTTATACTGACCAATACGCCTAATTATTGCCTGTCGTTTTTTTTGCTCATTCAGTGCTGTCGTACTAAGGTCCTCCTAAAAGAAATCAGAAAGAATAACAAAGTTCCAAACTTTAGCATAGACAAAAATTTCTTCGAACACAGATCACTTTCAATTTAAAGCTTTCATCAACAATACATGTATGGTGTACCCTTCATTAGGAGAAAATCTCTAGACAGATTTATATCAGTATATCGAATTAAAATATTTATTTTTTTATTGCCTACCTTCTGTTTACGAAGATTAGCAGCCTGACTTCTTAATCTTTTCTCCTCATCTTGAAACCTTTTGATACTTTCCTCCCGGGAAGCAATTTGTTCTTGCAGCTCCCTTTCCTTGAGGCTCAGATTCTCAATGTCCCTCACATTTAAATCTTTATTACAACAAAAGGTAAAAAGAGAGACAATAAGGAACCAGCATTTGAATCTAAATCACATGATCCATATCTTGGTTTAACATGATTTTAGAGTGACATACTATTCACTAGAAGTTTCGGGCGTTGTACTTGCTCAACAATTGCTGAGATATGATTTCCATATCTAGACTTCGACCAGTAATAGTGATTTTCTGGTGTCCATAAACTAGAAATTCCCAAGTTTGGGACCTCGACGGCTTTCTGATCAGTTTCTTCCGATCCAATAAACTGAATTGCAAACATGTAGAAAAGAAATGAATAACATTGTATAACCAAATAACATCAATCCTCATTCATAAATGTATTAGCTTGAACCATTTTTCAATCAACCTGTGTTGTATATTGGCTTTAAATTGAGATTGCTGGAAAACCTAAAATCGTGTCACGATTTCAAGCACCGTGACACGATTGGATTGGCAGAGAGGTTGGTTCTTGAGATGGAAAATCGTGACACGATTTGGGAAATTGTGACGCGATTCAACAACTTCCTCACCAAGTTTACCTGAAAGGGATTGGTCACAACGGTTGTTCAGAGACAATCGTGGCGCGATTGGTCAAAATCGTGACACAATTTTGGACTTTTGTGACTAGTATTTAAGTGGTTTCTGTAGTTTTTTGAAGTAGAGCTGAAGCTAGAGGCCTAGGGTTCACAAAAGGGGGAACTTGAGGGTTGAGTATCTTTGTAAGGAGGGTCTCTAGGGTTGGGATAAACATTGTAATCACCTTGGGTAGTGAGATTACATCATTGGAAGGATCCAAAACTTCCTTTGTGTATTCTCAAGTAAGATTCATATGAGAGTGGTGAGGGAAACAAAGGGTAGAGATTAGGTAAAAGGCTGATTTCTTGTAACCTCTTGTAACATCTTCTCATAGTGGATTGTAGAGCTGCTCTCTCCCCCAGAGTAGGTCATATTGGACCGAACTGGGTTACCATCTTGTGTGTTTGTTTATTTCCTTTAAGCTTGCTTATCTCTATGCTTGGTTAGTGTTTGTGTCATTGTTTTAGCTCTTGTGTGTGTTGTTGCTTGAAGACACTTAGACCTAGGATTACCACTACCTTTTGCTCCACACATCTTTGTTTTTCATTGGTGTGATTTCAAACGAGCATTTCACAACAACCTGTAATTCTAAATAACGAATCTACAGACAAAGCACAAGAGGCATACCGAATGATCAAGTTTAGATTGGCTAATCAACACCTCCTTGACAGCATCAGGAGCATCAGAAATTTGGTCCAACCGGAAATGGATACCAATAGCACCCATCTGGTAAGAGTGATACAACAATGATGAAATATTTAATACTTAGATGGAAATAAATACTACTGCATTGAACTTACTTCAGGTGAAATTTCAGAAGGCTCTCTTTGTTGGCTATCATGACCAGTATAATTTAAAACTGGCACATCATAATGTCGTAGGTTGTTCACCAAAAAGTCTCGATCACTAGGATCCTGTGTTATAAAAGACTGCATTTGAAAAATAAAATAAAAAATCAGTATGGATAACATGATCCTGATATCCATGCAGGAAATGGTGATGCAAGAGAGTTGACTCCTCTTAAAGAAGACTTGAATAATTTTTGTATTGACCTTCCCACCAAGTTCCACATCGGATGGATGAGACTCTTGAGAGTTTATATAGAGGAGGCAATTCTCACCTTACAAACCGGTTTTGTAAGGATAAGTTAGGCCTCAAATTTCAACATGGTATCAGAGCTTGTCGAATTCAAGGGCCACCTACCTATTCACGCACCAAGCCGAAAGAGTGCTGGGCGTGAGGGGGTGTATTGGGAGAAACCCAAGTCCCACATCGGATAGATGAGACTCTTGATGAGAGTTTATATAAAGGAGGCAATCATCACCTTGCAAGCCGGTTTTGTGGGATTGTGTTAGGCCCAACCACGATTTCTAACAGTAATTGTTAGTATATCCAGTAACATGTCTCATTTATGAAGATATAGGACATACTCCAATAGTTGGTTACTCATGCTAATTGGACAGGCTCGCCTATAACGAGAGTAAGAAACAAAATGAGTACTTGTTGGAGGAAACTTTTGCATCTTGGAAAAGTAAGAAACAAAATGTAATTGCAAGATCCAACGTTGAGGCAAAAATCAAGTTTAAGAATAAAGTATGGGGCTAAAAAACTAAAACTCCAAAATATCTGAATCTAAAATAATATAGCCATATTTTCCATGGTATTAGGGTAGAGAAAAGTTCGGCAAGAAATTGACTTTACACCGAAAAAAGATACCATAATTAGATGTCTAGGAGAGTACCTTTCAAGTGTACCAAGCAACTTGACCCTCTAGATATTTAGCATGAGACTGATCTGGGACATTCACCTGTAAATTCACTCAACAATTTAATGGACCAAGTACGAAGACCAAAAAAGGCTATGAAAACACAATTTAAACATATATATGTATACCTCAACTAAAACTGGGCCATAAACCTCCTTGTTGAATTCATGACGATGCGCTTGGACCCATTTTTCAGCTTCAAATATTTTTTCAACCCCAGAATTTTGCAACGCAAGTAAACGCTTGTAACTTTTTTTACTCATTTCCTTCAACCTGAAAATTTTACAATAGAGAATTAAACAATAGATTAACACAAGTAACCAATCTGAAGAAAAACAACTTTTGTCCAACTTCTACCTGTCTTTACAATTATTCAAGGAGAAATTTTTACGATTTCTTTCTTTTTCTGCTAGTGACTTATTCTCTCCCACTTCATTAGCAGAACTTTCCAAGTCCAAAATTTCATCTACCAGTCTTTTCTGGTAAGGAGAAAAAAAATCAATTTTACAAAGCTAAGTACCAAAAGCATAAACAATTTTTGCAAGTATAATATCGGCTAAAGTTAGTAACAAACATTCATCACAGGTACTTGGAGTGATAACAATGGTATTAGAGTATACATACTTGGGTTTACCATAATTGAATCTAGTCTCCATTAATATTTCCTAGGCAGTTAATGCAACTATAACTAAATGAACAGAGTTGAGGTGAAGGCATTTCAAGAGAACCAATGAAGGTCAAATGTTCCGAGGAGTGGCCAATTCCAAAAGACATCAAAGGGCTGAGAGTGTTTTTGGGATTGATAGGTTATTACCGAAATTTTGTCAAAGATTGCGGAATTATTCCTAGGCCTCTCACTCATTTATTACGGAAGAATAGCTTTCACTAGGGAGAGAAAGCACTTGAAAATGAATATTTCTCATTAACCATGAGAAGGGTTGTAAACCTATTTATATAAATGTGAGCTGAAATCAAAAATAGGAATTATTCCTAGCATTACTAACTTACTTTAGTCATCTCTTAGCATGCCTTACAGTTTAGGATCTCTTTCTCCAATAGTCCCTTTCTCTTATTTGCATTCTCATTTAGTCGGTCGCTAACCTTTCTCCATTTTTCAGCTAATGCATCTTTCTCATCATTTTGTTTCCTGTTAAAGCATGACAAATTATAATTTTATCATACAATGTCTGAACAAAGAGGAGGTGTTTGCCACACAGACATGTTCTCGTTGTAGTAATATAGTCGCGGATCTTTTAGGATACACCATCCTCAGCTAAATATCATAACAATAGTAGCATGGCCATAAGTTAATTGATGTGATAATTCAATAAATGCATCCTTTTAAAATGAGAAATAACATCACTGCTAGATTGTGAATTCATTTTATTTAAATCATGCTTTTTGAGGCTTATACTAAGCCTCCTCCTGGATATAGAGTAAGACATGTTTTCTTTCCCAACTTCTGTAATTATTAATCGAACAACCTATTATGCTTTTGATTGAAAGTCAAGACCCCCCGTCCCTCCCCGAACTTCTACCCTTGCTAAAGTATAAACAGCCTTCTCATCTAGCAATTCAAATTCTAAGAGGATCAAAATTTAAACAATTACTAACACATAACAAAGCAAGAAAGGTCAGCATACTCGATAGGTTCTTTAAGTTCATTTAATAATTTCTTAGCCTTCGCAGATTCCTTTGCAGCAGTCTTTTCACGCTCCTTAGCATCACGATATTCGGCCTGCTTCATATCATACTTCAGCCATGGCAATTTCTTTTCCATTAATTTTGCCTACAAAACTGGTAATAGGAGTATTGTTTATCTTTTCCTTTTGAAAAAAAAACATTAAGACGTTGAACTTTCAATGCAAGAGGATCAGAAAACTTCCTATGCGAGAAAAATAAAGGATGAACTAAGCATATCAGAAAAGGAATAGAAATCCCCAACAAAGGGTCTACATTGCCTGGCATACACAAAACCTTCAAACAAAGCATGAGATTGTGATCAACAAAACTCAGTAGTTAACCTTGGCATGAAGTTCATCTCTTTGACGAACACATTCAACATCCTTCTCTAATTCAGCATTATGTTGCTTCAACTGATTTAATGTTCCTTCATTTTTCTTGAGAGACTGAAACAGAATTAGTAAATTGGTCATGAAGTTTACAAGCAAGGAGATTTCCATCATTCCTTAGTAAAGGGTGAACTTACGAGTTCAACATGCTTCAATGCACGACTTTTATCAATTAGTGCACGATGTTGCTCAGGAAGCTGTGGATCACCAACAGCCTTTTCGGTCTCTTCCAGAAGTTGCACGGGGGTTAACTTTGCAAACTCACAGACCCTATCTTGCGGTAAAAACTACCAAAAATCCAAGGATCCCAAAGAAGTAGTTCAGCAAGATAGAGAGAAAAACAAAGTATTAGCCCATCATAGATTTGAACATCACAATTAACATAATACCTATAGCAATATTCCTCGAAAGTCAAAACATTCAAAAAATTATAAAAAAAAATAAATAAAAAAAAAAACTTAATCACTGGAAGCTATGAAGCCCAAAACATGGATAGAGGGATGCAGGAAATTCATAGAAGTTCAAGATACTATACGGCCTAGATAGCAGGCTGGATAATGATGGACTCTAAAGAGAGCTATGTACTCTCGAACTTGCCTAAAACATCTTTGATTTTCAAGTTTTTCTACAATTTCTATTGTATTTCCATGCCCAATGACCACATTCTGATATAGATTCTGTTCACAGTGATAAGGAAATAGTCTTATTTCCATTACCATGTTTCTTGGTACCTATCAATAGTATCAAAGCACTAGATTTCCTTAAGCTTGATTGGTAGAGCACTAGCCACAATGGATCCTAGGACGGAATTAAGAATTCAAGAGGTGTGATCTCAGTTGAACGAGGTTGTTCAGCTCAAGCAGTTGTTACAGAAGCGAGGTAGAACTCGCAGGAGATGATGTTATCCCTTAAGTTGCACGCCATAAAGGAAGGTTGTAGAAATCAACCAAATCGAACTCGCTCACAGTCCCGGAGGAGAGTAGATATCCACATCTGTCATGTGACTTAGGGGGAAGGAAGCTCGAAATTTATGACAGAAGATAAAATGAATGAAATTGCATTGATGAAAATGAAAGTTCAAACTCGTACCGCTAAACCAAAAGCTAGAGCCAGTTATAGAGTTCTATTGATGAACTGCAACTAACGTAACTGAATAACTGTAACTAACTGAAGGTGCTTCGGCGAGTTACAGAAGCAAAAGTTATAGAATACAACACGAAGAATAAGTATAGCATGAACTATCCTGATTGCAGGTAAGAAACTTACTTGAGTCAAATTATTTACTTGGATGTTAAACCTCTGAATGGTTTCAGCCACATCCTTTTTGGACACAATATTTCCTGAAATGAACACATTGACATATCACATAAAATTTGTAAATAATAATATTTTACTTTATTTGCAGTTCACACATGCAACTTTTTTTTCTCTTAAGCATATACATACATAGAAATATCCAGCTTATACATCAAATCAAATCTTTAAAACATTTCTACTACAGTTAACATCAATCAAAAGACTTAACAACTGCTGTCAAAATGATAGTAGCATTTAATAAAATTCTGCATCTAGTGTGTTAAAAATCTTACCGTTTAAAAACCATTCGGACTTGCTGCTGATATTGATTTTACGCATAATTGTAATGCGATCCTCTTTATGCTCCCCTCTTAAGGTAAGCTTAACGTGGCCAGATTCTTCTCCCCACTTCACAAATTCTGCAACACTTGTGGCTCGCCCAAGCAACTGCGGAAAATGAAGTTGTCATATGATATGGTTCAAAACTAAACTCTTGAGAAGCCTTGGTCTGTTCAAGTTGGGAAAACACAAACCAACCTGGGGCTCGCCGCAGAGGCCAAGAGCAATTGCACACACAAGAGAACTCTTTCCAGAACTATTGGGAACAATTACAAGATTCAATCGCAGCCCAGGTTTACATTTTAGGTAATCAAATGTCATGAAGTTATATAACTCGATCTCTATAATGTTTCCAGGCATATAATCATCCTCCCCCCTGAAACAAAGTTCAAATCATCAACTCCATCATCACAACCATTATCTCATTTTTTAGCAAAAAACATTTGGGGGAGAGTATTCCCCATTTCAATATTAATCATCAAATATTAATTTTTAATGGAGAATGCTAACTAGTGCCCCAAGGGCAATGGTTAAGCATATAAAACAAGTAAGTTTGCATGAAAAAGTTGTGTAATCATTACTTTATCAAAAGTAACATCTTATATTTCCAAGACAATATTTCTATTTGTAGATTAATTAACCATTGCCCTGAGGGCACCGGTTAGCAAGACCCATTTTTAATTTAGTTAATCACCATAGGGTAGAGCATAAAGCAGAACACTAAGCAATGATATTGATGGTGGAAAGTCAAAAATCCGACATATGACGCCGCTATATCCGACAAAGGCGCCATGGCACTGCCATGACAAATTGGCCATGGTGGTTTTCCAAAAAATCCCCCACCAATATCCGCCATGGCCGATATTTGACTATGAGAAAAATCTCACTTCTAAACTAAGGATGATTTTAAGGATACCTAGTAAATCCCCTTTTTCCTCAAAGTTTAAAATGTCTCAATTATGCAAGGAGTGTTAATAGCACACACTTTCCAATGTTTGAGAGAAAACATTTATTGACTTTCCTCTATAAGAGAGTTCAAGTATGTCAAATTTAAGTGGTGTTTGTCATTTTGTCTACATCACAAACTACAAAAATAAAAACTCACCATGCAATGTGGGAGCTATCATCCCTCTACTTCATTTTCTTCTTTATTTTTACATCTCCACAATTCCAACAAAAAAAATAACGAAAATCAAGTTCATATTTCCAACTTTAATGATTCCCACTACTTAACAGTTAACATTCAAGGTCTGGTTGTTATAGCTTCTTATAACAGTGATTTTTATAATGTTTCATATTTTTGTTATTTAACAAAGAAATTTTTAAAGAAAGCTTCAAACGAAAAACTGGTTTAATCAGCTTATCTTAAAAAGTCATTGTAAGCATTTCACCATTTTGCTAAAACTTTTTTTAGATAATAAAATTTCAAAAAATACTTAAAATGTATAACTTCTCGTTACATGTTTTGAAAAAATGTATGATTTTTTGAGTAAAATTTTCATAAAAATCATTTTTAGAAATTCAAACAAAAGTAAAAAAATAATATAATCTACTACCTTAACATAGAATGAGTTAAGATGAAAAGTAAAAGCTGTGAGGTAAGAAGAAAAAATGGAAACCTAACCTGGTGATTTTAGGGCGCTTTGATGGACGAGGTGGTTCCGCCATTGAAAGTGAGTTGAAGTTCGTAACTGTATATATCAACACCCAAACTGGCGTATTTGAAAGGTAGAAGAAGATGTTAACTTTTTCAAAAAAGAATGCTAACTTTTTCTAAAAGTTTACTATTCCCAAGAAGAAGAAAAAAGTTTTATTTTGCCCTAGCTTGTGCATACACACGATCATGTTTTTGTAAACTTTCTTTTTTTTACCAAAAAAACTTGTTTGTAAACTCTTGAGCCTATGGTGCAATAGGTGCATAAAGATATTGTCTATGTTGCTATTTTTTCTCTTGAGAAACTGACTTATTTGTGTTGCAATCGTGGGATATCAGGAGGAAAAGTACTGGTAGTGGACTAGCAGTGGTACATGATAACTGGATCAAGGTTTTATTATTTCGTCATGCTAACATTTCCCTTGTTATTTTGCTCTTGGTTTGGGGTCTAGGATACTCATAAACCCAAATCAAAAATATTAAGACACATACATAAATAAATAAATAAATAAAAATAATTAACTCACATCATAAAAAAAAATCTCTATATTTTATTTTGATTTATGATCGAATGAGTATTTCTCTTTGGTCTATGTATTATGTAATATTTATGTTTTGGGAAATCCAGCCACACAATTATTAGATAAAATTTTGGGAGATGAAAAACTAAAACTAGTAGGCAACAATTTGTAATTAGAGGAATTCTAATATGATCACAAGTATAAATGAATTGTTTATTGACGCACACGTATATTAAAAGATTTTTTTAATAATAAAAAAGAAATTGATTATAAAATAATTTTTTTGGTCGATTAGTCTAGTGTTAGAGCTCACACAATTAAATATGGAGAAGTAGGGTCGATTAGTCTAGTGTTAGAGCTCAGCACCTGCACAAATTATGCAATGTCCCTACCAACTGAATCAAGTAAGTTCACGGGACAACGATTTTATTCTTTTTTTTTTTTTTAGATTTCACGCGACAACGATTTATTATTTTAAGAAAGAGTTTTTTTGTTTGTGTGACCGGTGAGGCCTACACTATTATTGTTGATAAATTCAAAACTCAATTAAGTGTCGGTTTTTCATTATTTGAAATTTTTTAAATGTGGTATGAATTTTTTATTTTTTAAGTTTTTTAAACTTGTTTTCTCGGATATGTTTAAGGACGTTCCTTTTTTTTCAATGACAATTTTTACTGTACACATGAAAGATTTTATTTTTTTCTAGTACCAAAAATAATCCTACTCATAACACATCTACGACAGCAATAGTTTAACTCCGGTAGATTCAATTCACGTGCATCTTGAAATGCTACCAAGTGAAAGCAATTTGACAAAATTACATTTTTAATCGATAACATTTTGTTCATTTATCTTTTTTTATTTCAATTTTGTCATTTTATTCCATATTTATTTAGATTTTCGAACTTCAAATCTAATATTCTTATGCAAACATAGATAAAGATCATTGATTTGAAGATTGAAATGTCATATGAAAATAAAATCAAATTCATATTCAAATTGATCAAAAGGAAAAAATTGAAATGAGAAAAAGATAAAATACCAAATTATTATCTAAAATTAAGTTAAAAGACTAAAAATAATTCTGCCAAACAATTTATTTGAATTCATGTAACTGCATAATAAGACGAGGGCCATCAGAGAAGGCTTACCAAGCACAACCATACATTACTTAATTTGTTCATTTTATTGAATTAATGTGACTGAATTCATTAAATCTTGAAAAATGAGGAGGAATAGAAATATGTGAATTGGATTGACCTAATTCATTTTACACATTTTTTCATTTTGTAAAATTTTGGATTGGAATGGAAAAAACTAGGTTATGAAAATGGTTTGAATTGGAAAGTGAGAGGAATATGGAAGATTTCATATTCTCAGGACAATTAAATTGGAAAGTGGGAGGAATCTTGGGGTGTGACTAGAAATATTTCACTTGAAAATGTTTTTCATATTATCGGGACAATTTTTACTATACACTTAAAAATGTTTTTTGTTATATGGACAACAAGAGTACAGATGAAGAAGATGAAAGTTTAGTGTATTATTCTTTTCACAAGTGTGTTTTTACACTAAAGTAGAGTCTTATTTATATGACACAAAATGAGCAAGTGAATGATCAAAGTAATTAAGGACCACTAATCATCCATTCACTTATCCATTCACTTATAGGAGTTATAGTAAGGTAGAAGACTAAGAATGAACCTTCACTAAATTATTTATTCATAACACTCTTCCTTTGATGTCCATCACGATATGCCTCATTAAGATCTTAATAGCAAAAAACCTAATGGAAAAAAATTCTAGTGAAGAAAAAAGAATACAATATCATTTTACATCCTTTTACATAATACATTTATTTATCCACCTCAACAATACATTTTTAGTCTCTTAACTTAATAAATGTGATTTGTCTATCTATAACCATTATAACACATTTTTATATAAGCTTTACTCAAATTCACAAACAATTATTTTGTCTACATCTAGTGACTGACTTTACAATCATCTGAGTGCTTAACAAATATGATTTGTCCATTATAAAACATTTTTATATAAGCTTCATGATTCACAAAAGTGTTATTTTTCAAATACTCAACGTGTAATCTCAAATATATATTATTGCTACGTATTTTATCTTAATTTCTTTTCTTTAAAAAATCAACTTTCAAAAACTCTTCAAGAGTTCTTAGGTTTATTTCAAAATGGACAAATGATATCATTTTTATAACTCTCTTTTAGAAAATATTCACTAAGAATAGCATACAACATGTTTCTATATTTCAAGTTGATTAAATAATCTCTTTAAGAATATGAATTGTATGCCTCGATAAATAACTCCTTCGGGGAATTATATATAAAAATATCAATTGAGTCATATAAATATATTGTAACATGTACTTCATATATAGATAGAATGAAGATTTCAAATGGTGCTAGACTTAATCAAGTATAATAATGATGCTCACGAACAACGACGACGACGACGTGAGGAGCATGTTCTCGTTATTTGGTAAGCACAACATGTTCCAGACGATTGAGTTGGATGTTTTGTTGCTTAGATCACCTGAAGATATTATCAAGAGTTTGATTTGGCAAGAGGAAGATGTTTAGGTTGTCTTATTATTTTGTGTCATTATTTTGTTGGATTTTAGTTTAATTCTTGTTAGTTTGTTGGAGATGTTGGCATTGAAATGTCTTAAACTTAGCTTACAAAATGTGTTCTCTTCATTCTTTTGAATTTTCAAAGAGACTGGCAAATTTTTACACTAAGTATAAAACACTTCAATGCCAACATTTTGGGCAAACTTTCAAGAATTCAATTTATATCTAACATAATGATGATACTGAATATTTAGGGAGCATGTAATGTAACGTAATACTTCATTTATTGCCCGATTTGAACGGAGATGAAATTAAAACTAAATAAATTTGTCGTATTATATTATTTTGGAATTGATTTCACATACTTGTGTAATTGTAGTTATGATTTATTTTGGATCATGAATGAATTGATCTTTCTAAGACATGCTTTTAAAAAATTTAGCAAATGAATGTTTTAAAAAAAATAGCGAATGTTTTTTTAAAAATGAATATAAGATATTTGTGAATGAATAAATGAACATAACTTATTGTACGTTTAGGGGCTTAAAAAAATATCACATCTATGAAGAATTGATGGTTTGTTAGCTTACCTAAAACCAACCCAAGTTAACTCACGTTGACCACCAACGCAAGTTAACTCACGTTGGATCAGCGTGACATAACATAAAAACAACTAATAATCAAGTCAGGCATATTGTTTCTGTTTGATTATTTTGTTGAGTTTCTTTAGTAAATTTCAGTACCACACATCATGTTTTCTATCATTTGTAAATTTAATGGTAATTATAATATGGCTGTAATAATTCTCTGTTTTTTTTTACATAATATTTCTGATGGTTATTGAGTAAGACTGTACCTTGTTATTGGTTTTATGTTATGTCATTTCCCTTACTTGATTATTAGTTTTTTTATGCCTGCATCTGTTAATGTATGGAATGAGAATAATAATAGCATTAGAAAACAGTATTAAAGGATCGGTGTAAATGTAATGGTTTTGCTATGTTATTTGATCTTCTATTTCAGTCGTAACATAGTGTAGTGGTCTTTCTAGCATAATTGTTATTGGGTTTTCTTCAAGTACGATATTCATTTGCAATTTCATAGATTGTAACAAGGACTCCAGTTTCTCGTAGTAGGGAAAAGTTAAACGGTAATGATCTTTGACATTTAACTGTTGTATTATCGACTCTCATTGAACTCGCCGACTCTTACTTTCTTAATGGAAAAACAAAGCTATGGATAGTAGTGCTATATTACTTGAACTTTTGAAAACTGTGCACCAACTATGTTTTGCAAAATTGAGTTTCTATTTAGAATCAAACAAAAGATCTCAAATACCTGATTATATAATTTTACTTTACGACCCAACCTGCTCTAGAAACTTCATGATATGCAGTGAAAGAAAGTTTGGATGAAGGGGTAAAACTCATAGGATAATACTAATAGTGTACTTTTTATTTTAATAACAGTGGTAAGAATACTACTCATAGGATACTACTAACAGGGGTAAAACTTCATGAACATTTGAAGTGTGGTTAAATAGCAAAGTAAAAGAAAATCAATACATACTTAAGATTTATATGACTTGAAACAGATGGTGTATAAGAATACTACTCATAACGAAGTTTCATTTTATAGTCATTCTTTAGAGGTTTAAATATTTGTAGTTGTGAAGAAAATGATATCTTTCTCTATGTGTATAGTGTTAAGTAGGAAATTAGTAAGACTTCAAACTTGTTAACTGTGAAATTTTGATTCAATCATAATGAAGATAATGTTGCACTTTTGGGGTGAATAAACAATACACTTGAAGAATCATTAAGACGGTGATTTTATATTAGTTTGCCACATCTTATAATGATAATACAAAACAATGTTACACTAGAGGTGTATTAAGAATGGTGTTGTGATCCTTTGAGTAGTATTGTGAGATGACTAGTCCAATTATTTTTCTGCAGTGTTTTAGTTCAGGTGTGATACGAATTTCCTGCTTTCTGGTGCAAATAGATACCTTTGTTTTTTGGTTTCTGTGTGTAGCGAACATATCTGCTACATGTTTTCCCATAAACAGTTTTGATGCAAAGTCGGGTGTTTAATTGTGGTTAGTTTTGTCATACTGCTCAATAATAATTTAAGTTTAATTGTTTGGTCATGTATGGTAGTTCTGGGTGGGAGTATCATGTCTACGGGGTTGCCTATTTGTTTTGACACGTTATTTTCATAATTCTAAAAGTTTCTCTATTCTTTATTATGCTTTGTTGGCTAGCCTTGGTTTGGTATGATAATGTTTTGCTCTGGGTGTCATGTTGCATTATTGTAATAACACTTGTTTCAGTTTCTAGCTAACGTTGTAAAGATGTTGTTGTTTCTTTTTTTTGGCTTGAGGACATCTTGTACTTTAGTAGAGTTTTGTATCAATAATTTAGTTGTTTCTACAAGGGCCTAAACTATATATTTTCAACATGCAATTAATTTGTATTCTATGAAAATGCTGCAAAAACCGAACTCTATGTCAATTGATGGATTTGTAGAGATGAATGAAGAGTGGGGGTGGAACTTAAAATTGAAGAAACACATGAACAACTCCAACAACATCGTAGAGTTTGGTTTGACTTGCATGAAACCGGATGCTTCACAGAGGTTTACAGTGACTAGCAAAAGAATTGTTAAACTTTTTGTGCTAAGTAAGATTGCTAGTTACTTAATGTTGAAAGTGAAATTGAAATATGACATTATCCAACAAAAACTAGGATTGCAGTGGAGGCTTGGAAATTAGAGAGAGTGATTATAAGCCTAGCATTAGCAAGTTTAAGGTCAGTATTTTGTCTACTTGTTTCTGTTTGATTATTTTGTTGGGTTTCTTTAGTAAATTTCAGTACCACACATCATGTTTTCTATCATTTAATTTGTAAATTTAATGGTAGCTATAATATGGCTGTAATAATTCTCTGTTTTTTTACACAATATTTCTGATGGTTACTGAGTAGGATTGTACCTTGTTATTGGTTTTAAGTTATGTCATTTCTCTGACTTGATTATTGGTTGTTTTTATGCCTACATCTGTTAATGTATGAAATGACAACAATAATAGCATTAGAAAACAATATTAAAGGATAGGTGTAAATGTAATGGTTTTGCTATGTTATTTGATCTTCCATTTTAGTCATAACATAGTGCAGTGGTCATTCTAGCATAATTGTTTTTAGGTTTTCTTCAAGTACGATATTCATTTGCAACTTCATAGTTTGTCAGGAGGACTCTAGTTTCTCGTAGTGGGGAAAAGTTAAACGGTAATGATCTTTGACATTTAACTATTGTATTATCGACTCACATTGAACTCGCTGACTCTAACTTGCTTAATGGAAAAACAAAGCTATGGATAGTAGTGCTATATTACTTGAACTTTTGAAAACTATGCACCAACTGAGTTTTGCAAAATTGAGTTTCTATTTAGAATCAAACGAAAGACCTCAAATACTAGATTTTATAACTTTACTTTACGACCCAACCTGATCCAGAAACATCTTGATATACAGTGAAAGAAGATTTGGATGAAGGGGTAAAACTCATAGGATACTACTAATAGTGTACTCTTTATTTTAATAACAGTGGTGCCAACACCAGTCTGTAATGTTGCATGGAATGTGATGAATGAATGTCCACTTCCAGTTTGAGGACTGATGAAAATGCTTCTACAATATTTTATTAACCACCTTGATCCAAAACCAACAATTCACTCTCTAACCAAGACGAATTAAATTATAAGTTTGATTGATACTAAATCTAAATATTAAAAGCCCAAAAATAAATAAATATTTCTTATTAAATGATGACATAAATCAATGTGAAATGTAATGTATGCTTACTATTTTTGTTATTACAAAGAAATAGCAGCGACGCCAAAAACTTGATGAGCAAAACCGTAAGTGCACAGTTTTACCGAAGTAGTAAAAATAGAGTATCGTTCCGACAGGGAGTTATGAATTTAATTAACTTTTGACAATGATTAGAATGAAAGTTTTAGAAGTTATAAAGTTTGGATTTTTTGTTTGAAATAAAATAAAAATAATAATAAAAAGGTGCCTTGGGATTATTGGTTCATCGTAATAACAAATCCTTCACAAACAAACCCTAAACCATGACTTTATATTCGACCTACTTTCTAAAGACAAGTTTGTCTTTAGCGTATCAAAGCCACTCTCGAGGTGCAGTGAGTGTGTTCCTCTAGCAATCACGCCTATTCTCATGGTTGATTGCTATTAGAATCCTTGAAGAACGAAACTTTATATGTCTCAAGGTTTGCTAGACTATTCTCATGTTTCGC
>Ga0315914_1001164_pt1 | contig 38182 bp, 16 predicted proteins | sample MpolenodulesMG_FD_203920 | JGI IMG/M metagenome (GOLD analysis project Ga0315914, IMG submission 203920) | Medicago polymorpha root nodule microbial communities from Los Angeles, California, United States - elongated nodules | ecosystem: Host-associated > Plants > Roots > Nodule | place: USA...
TCTTCAGTTGATCTCAGCAACGTTACCCGCATATCGATCCACTGGAACATGCTGTCCTGCCAAAACATGCTCCTCATGTTTTCATCGTTTGTTAATTCCACCCAACTGAATGATACTCTCCCTTTGTCGAGTGTTAGACGTTTATACCGAACGCATTCCACCCTCCTTGTGTGTCTGGGGTTGACTCCCTGGTTTAATTCATTCCGTTCATCCTTGAGACCTCTTAACGTTACGCCTAGGCACCGAACCTTCAAGCTCTGAGGTTCTCCGCCGTTGAATTGTGCATGAACGTCGATCCATCCGGCCATTGTTTCAAATCTACACAATAAGAAATTAAAAGCAATCAATGAAAAACTCATTCAAAATAACCCTAAAATATTTATAAAATTCGATTTTTTTAAAAAAAAATTTAAGCAATATAACTCCATTATAATAAATATTCATAATATTTGTTAATAGCATTTCAGATCTACAACATAACTATATTAAAAATAAATAAATCAAAAACTAGATATATATACTAACTAAAAATTAAACTACAACTAAAATTATAAACATATATACTAACTAAAAATTTTGCAATAGCCTTAGTGATTACTTACTTGTGATTTAGTGGAAATTTTTTTGGATGATTTGGTAGAGTTTTTTTTAGAGAGAGTGAGAGAAAATTGAATTTTTTTGAGAGATAGTAAGTGATGATACAGTGGCTAGATTCTGGCTACTAACTTGAATATGTTACGAACGCAACGGCAGTTAACTACCGCTGGCACCAGCGGTAGTTAACTGCTGCTGATTAGTCCAACTGTAGTTAACTACCGCTGGGGGCTTTTAGGTAATTTACTTGTGTCAAAATGATGTTTTTGAAGTCAGAAAAGCAATTTTCTTTGTTGTGAGACATGAGAATGAGAAGAGAAATCATTCATGAGAGATCACCAAAGGAGCTTGAGGAGTGTGGCAGGTTGTTGTCCTGGTCAGTCATTCTCGTGCAAGTTCGCTATTACTAAGGGCCTCAAAATTTTGAGATAGTTTCTTTTTAGATATCTATTAATTGCTCATAGGATCCTATGGAAACTGTCGTTCAATATTTTTTAGAGGGATAAATTCACTTTTTAAATTGATTACACCGATTTAAAAAAATGTGTCGGATGATAGTTAATTATCGTTCAACGTTTATTAGATGCCTAAAGAGAAGTTGTCAAATTTTGAGGGTTAAAATTATTTAAAATACATGATAGTGGCACAATAGATATGAGATTTAAGCAAGACATTGTTTTTTTTAAAGAAACAAAAATGGAATATATTACCAATGACAGTGGAATCTTTTTAGCACAAGGTGTACTAAAAAAACCACTCTAAAAAACAATTTGTCATATTTACATAAGCGGTCAGTCGTTACCTAAACATAACAAGGGGTCCGACCACCATCTCTGAGAACCATAAACAAAAGAGGCATTATTTTCCTTCAACCACCAATAAGAATTATGCTTAACCTTTTCCAAAAGATCTAGAATTGGAGTTTGGACATTATTGAACAGCCTATTATTACGTTCATTCCAAACTAGCCAAATACAAAGAAGCCATAAGAGTTGAACGAAAGACCGGCTCGCCTTCGAACCACCAAGATAGTAGGTAAACTAAACGAAATGGTCCCAAATGCTAAGGGGGTCCACACCTGAAACGCCAAAGAGGTTTGATTGATTCATTTATTGTTGAAAATTATACAAGATTGCCACTAAATTTCACTATTTTCTACTTAAAAAGTTATTAGACATCATACCAACCCACTAATATCTGCTTCAACTTTTGACTATGTACACTAAAGTAGATTAGGTGATCTCCGTCCAAAAGAAAAGGTGATGATTACTGCTTGTTCTTTTCTTTTTTAAATAGTGAACAGAAAAATATAAATTTATTTACCAAAATGGAAGAGAATTAGTATGGACACCCGTGTCAAGCACGAGCTAGAATTTTGTCACTTGAGAAAGAAAATGCTCTGATGTATCAAATGTTGGGTAAAGTCCAATATTGAATAAAAAAAGTGGAGGATGAACAACAAATAAATTAATAAAATTCATGTTTAAGTCTTCAGTTTTTCGATGAAGATGTGGTATCATTCTCACTTATGTGGTTTCTATAACACGGAGAGTCTCTTAATTGAGAGATGTTAATATAACAATTGTGAGTTAAAATTCGACATTGGGTGCAAGAGTAGATGTTGAGAAACATATGAGGGAGATTATCCATATACCTAATGCTTTAGGACTTTGGATGAAGAAGTGATGTCGATTTCACTTGTGTTGTTGCTCTTTGACTAATATGATGATACAACCCAAAATAAGTTCCCATAGAAGTCGCAACATTATAATGATTTGTTTTGTTAGTTGTAGGGTGTCATTTGTTTAATTTTTTTATCATAAATTTTAGCTTTAGGATGTCATTTGCTTTCAAGCAATTTTTTATTCAACCTCTATTATTTTAAATTCCTCCACTCTTAGTCTTTAGTCCAATTTGACAATGGAAAAATGTAACGTGTTCTGCTATGTTGACGAAATACATTCTTATTAGACATTTTAAATTGAAGTAATTTTTTTTAATGAATCTATTATTTTGGTAGCATAATTTCCCAGTAATTTTCAATTCCTTCAACAAATTCATAAAGTTACCAATAACTCATTCTATTAATTATACTATCACAGATAAAACACATTCTCCTTAGTTTTTCTTCTTTTCATTCCTCTCTTATTCAAATTCCTTTTTCATTTTTTTTTCTAATTTACTTTCTATCTTCTCATTAAAGAAAGGAACAAACACACCCCTCTGTAAAATAGTCACCAACTCACGTTTTTCACCATGTTGTTCCTCTTAAGAGAGAGGTGGTAATGTGTCATTTGTAAGTAAAACTTCTTTACTGGATGCAAGAGTATATATTGAGCAACATTAAAGTTAAATGACAAATATACCTAATGTCTTTACCATGTTGTGTCTATGTCTGGTCTTATTTGGCTAAGTCACCAAATCACAAATGCATCAAGTCGCACACTTAAGGGAAATATATTAATGTGTCAATTTTGACTTAAAGTTCCACAGTGGACACAAGAGTAGAAGTTGACAAACATATAAGTGAGATGACCAATATAAGAGTAAATGTTTTAGTTTTATATTAAATTTAAAGTTTATGATTTCGTTCACTTTCATGCAATATTTTTAAATTAATCTCTAGTAATTTAAACCCCTTCACTTATGGTCTTTGATGGATTTAATCATGGATAAACTCTTATGTGATTCGTTGAGTTAACAAAATACGTGTTTATTAGACACTTTTAAATGTTGTGACATTTTTTTTAATCGAGCCTAAGTTTTTGGTAAGTTAATTAACCAAAAATCTTCAACTTCTTCAACAATCCCATAAATTACCAGCAACTATTTTTATTCTCTAGTATGGACACCTAGGCCAAGCACAGTCTAAAATCACTCTCATTTGCGTGGTTGATCTCTATTCAATGTATAAATACACACCAGTGTTGACTACCCCATAAGGTTCGACGATCGTATCATATCCCGATTCGAATGCGAGGAAGCAGAAGAGGTTCCTAGTGGTAGATCCCTGAAGTGGATATATAGTCACATACTTGAAGGATAGAAGTTAATGTGTAAAGTCTGAGTTAAACTTTCATATTGGATGTAAGAGTATATGTTGAGGGACACATAAGTGATATGACTCATATACCTAATGTCATAAGGTTTAGGATGAAGATATGGTGTCAAACTCACTTAAGTGGATTCTCATAGTCTAATGTAATGATCAAATTCAGTGTAGCATCCCTCGAAAGTCTCAACATTATGATAAACTTTATTTTATTTTTTATTATTGGATGTCATTTGTTAAAAAAAAAAATTAAAATTTAGTTTTTTGACGTCTGTCTCTTTCATGTGAACTTTCTTATTCAACCTCTATTATTTCAAATTCATTCAATTTTGGTCTTTGGTGGCAAATAAGAATGGAAAATTGCAGACGCGTTATGCTGAGTTGACAAATACATGCCTATTAGACATTTAAAATTATGTAAGGTTTTTTTTTTATTAGATCTAATTTTTTGGTATAATAATTATCTAAAAATCTTGTACTCCTTCAACAGATCTATAAGATTATTGGAAACTCAAATTATTCCCTATACTCTTACAAATAAAACATACAATGCTTATTTTGTTTCCCTTATCTTTCTTTCATGTTTAAATTATTATTTCATATCTGTTTATTTTCATTTAATTTTAATTTTTTTCTCACAAAAGAAATAAAAATATAAACCTCCCTCTATGAAACAACCATCAACTAACCCTTGTGCCTCCTTTTGACTATGCCACGTAATTAGGACACGAAGTGAATCACATTTGATTAAGATCAATGTTAATGTGTTATGTGTGTGTTAAATTCTATATTGAATGAAAAGTTAAATTTTGAACAACATATATGTACGATGACTCATATACCTAATGTCTTAAGATTTTAGATGAAGATGTGATATTAGTCTGACTTGTTTGTTTCTCTTAGTGTAATGTGGTGATCAAACTCAATGCATGAACCATCAGAAATCCAAAAAATTATAATGAATTGATTTGTTAATTTTTGGATGTGGTTTGTTTAATTTATTTATGTTAAATTTTAGTTATTGGATGTCACCTCCAACCCACCTTTTATACCATGTTGTGTCTCAATCTGACATTAATTAGCTATGTCACTAAATTATAAATACAGAGACTCTCACACTTAAGAGAGAGATGTTAATGTGTTATTTGTGAGTTAAAATTTCAGATTGGATGCAAGAGTAGATGATGAGAAAAATACGTGAGATGACTCAAACACCTAATGCATTAAGGTTTTGGATGAACATATGGTGTCAATCTCACTTTTGTGAAAATCTCCAACTCACTTTATTCTTTATATCTCATGGATAAAGCACACTGCATATTTTTTCACTTATCATTTATCTCATGTTCAAATTCCTTTTTCTTATTCGTTTTTTATTTTCATTCTAATTTTTTATTATCTCTTCATATGAAAGAAATGAACATAAGCCCCCTCCTTTAAACCACCACCAACCCACCTTTTTGAACATGCTCTATTTGACTTCCTTAATTTTAGTTTTTGAACGCCGTTCACTTTGATAATATTTTTTTATTTAACCTATATTATTTCGAATTTCTTCACTATTGGTAGGATATGGTATTGGCAAAATGTAGTTTGGTTATGTTGAATTCACAAAATACATGTTTATTAGGCATTTTAAATGAAATGTGGTATTAATATCACTTGTGTGATTGCTCTTAGCCCAAATATGATGATTGAGGCTCCCCACGAAATCCCAACATTATGATGAAGTATCTTGTTAGTGATTGTATATCATTTGTTTAATTTTTTTAATCTTAAAATCAAGTCTTTGGATGTCATTCATTTTCATGCTATTCTTTTTATTTAACCTCTATTATTTTAAATTCTTTCAGATTTTGTCTTTGGTGAAATGTGAAAATGGAAAGATACAGATGTATGATGTTGATTTGATGAAATACATGTTTATTAGACATTTCAAAATGATGTGGTATTTTCTAAATGAGTATAATTTTTTTGGTAAAATAATAACTCAAAAATATCCAAGTTCTTCGACAAACTCATAAGTTACCAGCAACTTATTCTATAACTTATACTCTTAAGAACAAACCACACACTTTTTTTTTTCCTTTATCATTTTTCTTAGATGTAAATTCATTTGTCATTTTCTTTCCTTTTCTAAGTTTATTTCTCTCTTGTCATAAAAGAAAGGAACAAAAATCTTCTTGCAAAAACACAACTAACCCACCTTTTATAGCATATTGTATCTTCGTCTGATCTTATTTGTCTATATCTTTATAGCACAGGCATAAAGAGTCTCACACTTAAGGGAGAGAGGTCGATGCGTCAAGTATGAGTTAAAGTTCAATATTAAATTCAAAAAGTAGATTTTGAGCAACATATAAGTGAGGTGACCAATATATCTAATGTATTTTATGGTTTTGGGTGAATATGTGGTTTCAATCTCACTTGTGTGGTTAATTTTAATCTAATATAATGATCCAACTCATTAAAGGCTCCCTCAGAAGTCCAAACGCTATTATGATTTTTTTTTTATAGATTTTATCATGTCGTTTGTTTAATTTATTATAAATTAAAATTTAAGTTTTTTTTCATGTTGATTGCTTTCATACCATTTTTTTTATTCAACCAATATTAATTGAAATTCCCTCATTATTGGTCTTTGGTGGGATTTAATCATGGAAAAATGTTAATGTATTATGGTGAGTTTGCAAATTCATGCTTATTAGACATTATTAAATTATATATCATTTTTTTTAATTGAGTCTAATTTTTTGATAAATTAATTATCCAGAAAAATTTAACTCCTTCAATAAATCCATAAAATTGTCAAAAACTTATATAAAAGATGTGTTTGATCGAGCATTCGCAATTAGCATGAACAATTAAACCAAGAAATCTTTCACTTAAAAATCAAGATGAGAGATGATTCGGGTAAAAATAATATTCATTTCTCATGATTAATTTGATATAAAAATCGACTGTCTAGTTAATTGCAATTTCTCAACTCAGGATTTAGTCTTGTAGTAAAAAGATAGATTTTGAATTTAGTGCTTCTGGTTTTCGAGTCTGCCAGTATCCTTAAAGATAGATAAATGTAAATATTCATGAGTGTTCTTTTATCTCTAAGGTCTCCTCTACTTTGTACGAAATCAGCATTTTCTCACCATAAAAATTTTTAGTAGAAAGAAATTCATCGTGTTTTTGATTTTTTTTAAATAACAGCATTAAATGTTAAACCTCGAGAATCATTATGGCGCAATGATCATCGAGGTGTTATTCCATGTATATTTTTATCTATAAAATTAACCATAAATGTATTATTATTTTTTGTATTAAAAGACATTTATGTGCACTATACTAGTGAAAGGGAATTGGATTATCTCCATTGAAAATTTTCTCAAGTTTTCTTCATTTTGAATCTTCACCATTAAAATAAAACAACCATTTTTTTATAATTTAATTCTCAATTTTTCTCTCATGTTTAATTGTTGAGATTCCACTTGAGAAAATTTGAGAGAATTTTCAATGTAGAGAATTCAAATCCTACAAAAAGACATGATGTACATTGGTTTTTTTTAAGACAATTTTTTTAGAATAAAAAAACTAAAATTGGAATTTGAAAAATTAATGGGTTTATTGCTTAAATTTAATTTTGGGTATCATTCAAATCTTCCTCGTAATCTTGTTGTTATTACATTTCTATTATATGATTTTTCTATGTTCTTGAGTAATTTTTTTCTTCTAGAATATCTAAATTAAGGCCTTCATTTTGAATAAAAAATTGAGGCTTTTCAATGACCAATATCGAAATTTAAAATTTATACAATACATTTTCTTTTAACACTGCACTACACCATTTATCCTCTGCTGCAACAGTTAAAAATTGTAGCCAAAACTGAGAAAATCGTTGCCTAAACGAAAAGGACATTTTTCAAGTGTCTCCTGTTCGAGCGTTGCCTATTGTCTATGGGGACGTTTTTTTACGCTCTTTAGGCACAGATTTTGAAAACGTCGCCTAAACCATCGGAATAGGGGACACTTTTTAATGTCATTACACGCTATGTTTTCAAATGTTGCTATACACTACAACATTTTGGTTATAAGACAACGCCTAATTTTTGGAAGGTAAAATAACTGTATTGGTAGAGTATCATAGGAAACGATTTTCATAATCTGTTGTGGTAGTATATTAAAGTTGTATGTATTTTATGCAAGAACATAAAAATCGTTCTCGTATTTACAGCGTTTTTCTTTTTGTTTTTTTCAAAACGATCAAAACTGATCTGGTATAACTTTTAATTTATTATTTTTTTATTTTATTCCTTTCAATAAATTTGATTTCATAGACTTTTATTTTTTTATTAAATAAATATAAAACCAAAACTGTTCTGGAATAACATATCTAGTTATTCTACAATTGTCAAAAACAAAATTCCCACAAAAATTCCAAACAAAAAATCAAAACCTTCATAAACAACCTCCACCCTCAAGCACTCTTAATCGAACATCTCTCTCATATCCCCTTTATACATATCCAAAATCTAATACCCTTCTTCTCTAGTTTGAAGAGGAATTGTTCATGAGAGTTCAGATTTGGATTCTGATATACGTCACCGGAGAAGAGGAATTGTGTCGGCGATATCACAATCTGATTCCATTCAAATCGAACCCGTCTCTCTTTGTCACTCCATAATCGTCAATCTCAGACCCTCACCTCACACTTCATCTCAATCGAACCATAAACCTCTCAAACCACAATTCACGTTTGGCTCCTCCTTGAGGTATGATAAACTCTACTAATCTTTTTCAATCTATATTGCTCTTATTAAATTTTGAATATAAGAGTACCCTTTTTTAATTTTATCAAATTCCATAAATGGGTTTGTTTAATTATTAGTTATTTGAATACAAGTTTCAATTCTTGAACTCATTGATTAACTTTTATGTATTGAAATATAAAAATGGGTTTATATTAATAGGTTTTAAGGAATGATTTTATGTGTTGAAATCAAATGGGTATGTCTCAAGTTGGCACATGGAAGATATTCAAAACTCATACGGAGACCAGATCTTGAGTTCCTAAGCATTCAAGTTATCCATCTTAATTTTCTCAAACTAGGAAAAGAGGTATTATTATTATGATGTCTATGCAAGCAATGACCTTGAAATCTGATTTAGTTAATAGGAAAATCCATTAATCGATATCAATTAACTATTTGAGACATAATCTCATGAGTGTATGTGCTTCATAGATTAGTACTATTTGGTGGTATTTGAGACGTAATAAATAGTCAATCTGTGATTTAATTTAATTTAAATTCATAAGTTTACTTGTGGTTGAAGATGATTGAAGCACATTGTGCTTAGAGTGAGCTCTACGATCTGAGCATGTGAATTGGTTGTTGTAGAAAGACCTTGGGGATTAACTATTCTGTGTAACTCTTTTTAAACTTAGCAATACTAGCAACAATAAGTAGTGATCTTCATATAATATCCCTAAAGAAGGATCAAACTAAGTAGAAATCAAATTACCGTGTTATCAACTATAATAATAGGCTTAATGGAATGATTTTTATGTGTTGGAACCAGTAAAAGATGTCTTCTTTTTGTTGCTAAACCATTGTATGTTCTGTTCTTGAATAGTGTCAAATTGCCTTGTTATTATTTAACTAATAATCTAATATTATTTTAATTTTATAATGTTTTCATTAACACTGATTAGTGTTGATTGTACTGATAACCTATGAAGCACAAACACCTCTAGGATTAGGTGTTTCGGAGTGTCTGACATGTGTCGGTGTCGGACACTCCTATGACACTCGTACGACACATGTCAGATTAGTGTCCTAAATAATTTGTTTTCATCTTTACTTCGACACTTCCTGACCGGTGTCTAACACCTATATAACACTCATATAAGACGTGTCCGACAAACAAATGTCTGAATTTGTTTCTTTATTTCCATATATAATAGATTCAAGAGTTAAAGATGTGTAAGAAATGTCGATCAACCAGGGGTTATAGACATTAAATTTGATCAACATTTTTAAATTTTTCGATAGTAAATGGATAAATAAAGGTCAAATACTATTTTATCTTGTTATAGAACTTTTTTTAATAAAATAAATTGTACAAGTTAGATGCATATGTATGTATTTTGATTCTCAATTTAGATATTTTATAAATTAATATATAAGTAGCGGTGTCGGTGTCATATATTTTTACATTAAAGGTGTTGACGTGTCCGTGTTGGTGTAGTGTCAGGTGTTCGTGTTTCATAGCTGATAATACTATGTAAAAGAAGTGCTAGGAGACCTCATGAAGTTATTGGTGTATTGGAGAGACGAAAACAATCAAGTAAGATAGAATTACTATTGTGTATATACTATTTGTTATGGCACATTCATAATATAATAAAAATTTATATATTAATGCATATAAGGAAGTCGGTCATCAAAATGATCAAAATATAGCTTAACTAAATGGAGACATTGAATGGACAATAATTTTTTTGCTATTATAAGAGAAAAAAATTATATTCTTGTTTAAATTGTTGCAATTGAATATTAAATTCATTTGCTTCATTGATATTCTTATACTATTGTCTTTCTTGGTTTAGCGTGTAAGTAATGAAGATAAAGAGCTTCCCAATCAAGCAGAAATGTTCATTGCTACACGACAAAGTAAGAAAGAAAAAGAGAAGACTCAAGAAACCAATAATGCAGTTGTGAGTTTTATTCTAAGACTTTTTAATTGGTTAGTGTCTCGTTGTGGCTTTCCTTTGTATGGATGAATTTTCTTGAAAAAGAAAATAAAATTGGTTTTTCTTTGGACTATTAGGTGGTTAAATCAAAACCAATTTACAGGGGAAAAACCGGAAATAACCTATATTACAGGGGGTAAAGACCTATTAACCATATTGATTCTGGTAAAAAAAATGATTGATCAAAGATGATCTTAAGCTATACATTAAAGATTATAACATTTTATTTTGAACAATTTAATTTTGATATATATATTTAACAAATATTTTTGTTATATAGTTGTTTGATATGAGATGTAATTATATGTAAAATATTGTATGATGATTATTTTTCAATTAAGTCATTATAACGGTTTTAAAAAGATGATTCACAACACATTTTTAATACCAACCATAATAATTGGTCGAACAACATATTATTTTATCAAAACCTTCTTTTTGGCAACGTGTTGTGGTAGCTTATGAAGATTGCCGTTGAGAGTGTGTCTACAAGAACGGTTATCTAAATCTCCAGGGTCCACAACCGTAGCGATATAAGTTCAAAAGTGTTCTTTAAAATAGAGAATTCGCTACGGTTTATTACTTACAACGATGGGAAACCGTTGCCTTACTGACAACGCCTTGGTTTGCCACGCCAGTAAAACCGTTTTGGCATCTAAACACACTTTTTGGCATTTAACTACGGTTTTTTATCGTAGCCGTAGGGCCATAATGTTGTTGTGATAGGTGGCTACAACTATTATACGTTGCCTTAGAGTGAAATAGTAAGAAAAGGGTAAATTATAGCCATGGCTTATATGCGACATTTTTCAAAAACACTGATAATGTTTTTTACAATAATTGTGTAAATATAATCGATTATAACTTGTACAAAATTGAATTTTACCACATATCCACAAAACTTGAGTTGCAATAAAGTGGAGTTAAAATATTCATTCTTGATACATGAGTTAACATATAATAATAATAAAAAATGTCTGACATTGCTTGATACCAAGTACAAGCCTAGCAAAATACATAGTTTTGTTAATTGTAAAGATTTCAAGTGCAAGTCTAAATAAAAAATCATCTAACTCATTTAACTTTTGTCTTAAAAATTCATTATTGTCTATATGTTGTCCTCTTGAAATTCATCATTTACATCATGCTCCTGAAGTTTATCACCTACGTCATCTTTTTATTCAGCTTCATTGATACCTTGATACAAAAGAGAGTAAAACAAAAATACATCAACCATAAATAGTATCAATTCAATGAACAATTAAAAGGTTATCGAGAGTTATACATAACACAAATAAAAACAAAGACAATGAGTAAAACACACCCAAAATATTACCGTAATCAAGAAAACCTCTTTAACAAGAGGAATTTCCTATAAATCAAAGTCATAAATAGCCACCATAACAACACTAGAAGATAGATGCCAAGTATAACCTCATCAACCTTCATCCACAAAAACTTACAAATTAAACTCAAAAGAAGATAGATGCAACACTGCTCAACAACTAAATCATCAAATAATCAAATTATTCTTATCCACACATAATAAAATCTCTAACATTTGTTTCGGATTCAAATCTTATTGATAACCTTAACACAGTCGTTCTGCACAAACTAATTATGTTGCCATAAAAACGAAGAAAACAGTTAAAAAGATGAATGAAACATAAAAGAAAAAGAAGAACATAAAGGTATGGTGGCCGGAAAAGTTATTAGCGCAGCAGAGGAAAAAAAGGGTTAGCGAAAAAGATGCTCCTTTCGCAAAACTAATTGGAATAATGAAAAGTTCTCGTCGAAGGCATAAAGAAAACGACGTTAACTAACGATCATGGTGCACCTTTGTTAACTTGTCACCATAATTGTTAATAAACCTTGGAATATAAATATAATGATTATTTGAAGGTCATGATGCCCTTAGTTAACTTGTCAATGTTGTCATCATAACCTGCAAATAAACATTTACTTAATGTCCAAATAACAGATAATTCATAGGTTAACACACTTATAAATTTGGCATTAACTAATAACCTTTTTACTAACCAACAACCCCATATACATTTGAAAGATTAACTTGTCCTAAGTTCATACATTCACTAATAGCAACAATTATACAAGAGTCACATATCTCACTAGACTAGTGTATAAAATGGGGTAGTTATATATATATATACCAATACCAGACACTAATATTTATTTAACTAAAATTCAAGTTTTACAATATATGTTTTAATCCTATGGTTAAGCTAATCTAGCATGAGAAATCACTATGGGGAAACTCCTTTTTCTCATGTATAAATCAACTCAATATCTCCCAAGAACAATTTCAGCCTATAGTCTAACCATAGATTAAGGCACTTATTTTAGATAAGCATTAATTCATGAACATTAGTAACATATACTAACTTTAACTCAATATATAGTCAATGAGACTACTAATACTCCTAAAATCTTATTGCCTAGACTCACGTTGCCTCGTAATTTAAGTGATCTAATTGGAACCTACATGATATATGTATTAGCTGAGTTATGTATATATCCTATGTACATTAAAATTCAGCACAACAGCCCAAAATCAACACAGATTCTACATTATTTCTAATAATCAAACCAACTAGGAACCCACCTTATTTATTTTGAGAGCAAGTGCCAAGTTGTTAGTAAAGGCTTCAATCCTCTATTCTTCTCCAACTCTTTCTTCGTACTCTTCTTCTCCAATTCCATTAAAATTTCAGCCCTTAACAATTCAATACACACTCTTGGGCAAGAGAACTCCACATGCAACAATAGCTTCAACCAAAAATGAGAATTGAGAAAAATTAGGGTAATGGTTTGTACTATTTTGGGAAACTCAAGGAGGAAATTAAGTCACGTTGCTTCAATCTTAGCCTCAACTCGTTTCTAATGTGGTGGTTGCGGCAGAGAAATTCCGGCAACGGTGGTTTTACCAAAATTGGTATTGTTACAAGGTAAAAGAATGAATTAGTTACAAATATGACTAAAACATAAAATAAGAAGAAGAAAGACAAATAATGATGGCCAGAAAAGCTCCTTACCACGACGGAGGAAGAAAAGGGTTGACGAAAAAGTTACTCCTTTCCTGAAATTAATTGGACCAACGGAAAGATCTCGTCAAGAGGATAAAGAATATGGTTTTATTTTTTCCGATCGGTGTACATGGCAGACGGAACAGCGCCGGAAATGGGGTGGCCGATGGTGATTTTTGAGAAAGAAGGGGGGAGGAAAACGTGTTATGGGGGAGAGAGGAAAAAAAGGAAAAAGAATAAATGAGAAGAGAGACTGGTACGAGTGAAGAGATAGAAGGGAAATAAAAAAATAAAAAATATTCCCTAAAAAAAATACCTTTTTCAATTTGATCCATCATTAGTCCACACATGGTCAACCAATAAGCCACGGATAAGTCTCAACTCTATCGTGTTGCAATTTTTAACTTAACCTTTAAATTACTTTATTACTATCCTTTTTATAATATTACCAAAAATTTTAATTAATAAAATAGGAAGAAACTCACTACAACATGAACAACAATACATCTATAACAATGTATTAATAAAAAAAAAGAGATTTTAAGTTAGATTATTTATTATTTCAATTATATCCTTAAATAAATAAATTTTTCTAAAATGATATATTTTTTAAAAATGATGGAGAGAAGGAAATGAATCCACCAACATAAATCGAACGCAAATCGAACATCAATAAATATCGAATCTAACGTGAATCATAAAGGTTATTTCTTCATTAAATCAAAGTGGTTAGCAAATGACCCCCTCCAGTGTCGTTCCTACGAAAATGGAGGCCTGACTCTAAAGTAAAAATAGGCCCCTAATATAATAAAATAAAAATATTTTTTTCAACGAGCAATCATATATTTATCATTGAAAGTAACACAAAAAATATTCTAAAGAAGAAAAAAAAACTTCAAACGAATATCTTTATCAACTTTATAGGTTTCTTTCGGAAAAAACTTTCTAAGTTGTTATTTTCCTTAGTTTGTGCAGAGGCAAAAAAAATTAATAATGTTTTTTAAGCGAATAATTATAATGTTTGTTGTTAGAGCTTTGTTATTTTATACAACGTATGAGCCAACAATTACAAGAAGTGTTCTAACAAAAATAAGAAGAAAAAATAAGTTATATTGTGTTTTTATTTGTAAATATATAATTCAATATGTAAGGAGGGTTGAGATGAATTAGAGAAAAAAGAGAGAGTCTTGAGAACAAAGGGCTCAAATCCATAAGAAAAAAAAAGTGATAAAGAAGAAAAAAGGAAAAAAAATAATTAAAGAAGACAAAAGCAATTTTTAGGTGTTGAGCAAGACTGATAAACTAGTCACTTTATTTCTATATACTAGTGAAAAGATGGGCACACTCTTTTTATTGCGTTAACGTTTGAAAATTGTGAATGATATTTTTTTTATGAAATTTGGATTTTGATTAAAACTAAAAATATAAATGTTTGTTTCTTTCAAGTTATAACAAAACAAACAAATCATTATTATCTATTTTAATGACACCAATAATATAACAAAAAAATATAATATAAATTTTTTTTTTTTAATGACACCAACAACAATTTTATTATAAAAAAAAGTTGTTTAGGTGTATAATTAGGATAATAAAAAAGTAAGTATAAATATAGTCATTTAGTTTGTTACAGTTTTTAAATGATAAAGGAAAAAAAATCAGACATATATATTCATACCGAGTTTGTTATATTTTTTTAATATTTAAATTTGTTATTATCTATTTGTTACATGTGTTATTTGTATTGAAAATTGAGGGTATTTTTGGAAAGAAAAATCCAACCCAAAAGAGCTGAAAGATGTAGTTTTCTTTATATATAGTATAGATTAACGTTTTACATGCAGTATATACCAAAAAAAATAATGGGCCCAAAAATTTTGGAGGCCCAACTCTCTAAAGCTGTTTGCACCCCCTCAAAATCGGTCCTGAGGAACCGATGTAGGCAACGACGACAGAAAGTGTTCCAGTACGATAGCGATGAGTCTTCACGGTGGAACGAAAGGTGTCTCTAGCCACATTAACACTCCAACGCTCAAGTCAGTATTACAACTCAGAAAGAATGTGTAAAAAGTGGGGAAAAATGAATCATACCTTGGGTGAAGCTAAGTCACCCTTATATAGGCATGTGTGAGAATAACTGCTTTCGTGATATGTGGCGCGTGATTGGGAGACGATTAAATGACACGTGTAAGGTGTCTGATGAACGGAGGTGTCTTTATCAAGTAATCAATATTAGAAAGACTGTCGGGAAGCAAGAAGGTGGTCCTGTGAAATATAAGTGGAGGCGATGCATCTTAGTGTGGTGGACATTTAGTCCACATGACATCGTTGGATTGACCTTCTGGCCGGTCTAAAACAATAGGAATATATATTTTGCACTCATATTATAACAAATTATCATTGTTTTTTTAATGATACCAACAATATAGCAAAAATAATATAATTTCTTATTTTTTTAAGGACACAACAATATAATATTATTATAGAAAAAAATTATATTAAAGTTATAATTGAAATAATGAAAAAGACAGCTAAAAATCCGTTATTCCATTTATCTATAGTATAGGTGAACAAACATTTATTATTATTAAATCAAACAATTGAGCTCAAGTGATTCGGAAGCTACACAAATAACAAATTGTTCAAAAGTGCTTAATTCCATTTTGAGATTAAAAATTGTAAAATAGAAAAATGGAATAATTTATTATTATTATTATTGGTACAAAAAAATTATTATTCAAACAATCATTTTTTGTTAATAAATAAAATTTACTCTTTGGAGACAAGACTATTAAGCTATTTCAAAATACCTTATAATTATTAAATTTTGATAACAACAATTAATAAGCGTTGCCGTTGGTAGCAACAAAGTGCATCACTCTAAAACTGTCCCCTAAAACATCTAAGTGGACGATTTCAACTGTTGCCAACTGAATGTTATTGTTACGAGCTGAAACTGTCCCCAATAAGATTTTAGGAGACGATGTTTGGTTGTTGCTAAAACATAATAGGCTACGCGCATAAAACGTTGCCAGAAACTAGTTTTAGGCAACAATCTACAAATGTTGCATAAAAAAGTGTTGCCAGAAGCAATAAATGGTGTAGTGAGATAAAAAAATGTAGATGAGTTTGGTTATGAACACACACTTAATAACATTTTAATATTTATTTTATATTAAAATAAAAAATACAAATATGTTAAAGAGAATACTGCATAATGGCAAATGAGTGTTACATTTGTTTTGGCAAAAGTGCTACATTTTTTAAAGTGATGAGTACTAGCCTTAAATTGATTTATTTTACAATCATGTTAATACTTAGTTTTTAATTTAGTCGTTGATATATAAAAATCAAATTATTCTACATTACTTATTTTTATGAGTTTAATCAGCATTGATATCAATACAATTTGTTGTTTATCATCTGTTTTAATACCCTTTTAGGTTTTATTTCATCGTTGCTGGGTCAGGTTTATGTACTCTCACCTTTTATACTTGTTTTTATTTAATTTTTGCTTTGCTAAAAGATAATAATACAATGACATCATTAATACAAATTTCCTTCACTAAAAAGAAAAATATTGCACATTAAAGAAAAAATATACATTAATAAATATAAATCAATCAAGATCAAAATAATTTAAGGGTCATACTAACATGTACCCTTATAGCACATGTTAAGAATTCCATAATTTCACTTTAGGGCACATGTATAGTATGAGAATTATTTTCACGAAAATTCACGAACGCTTGAATTTATAAGGAACCTGAAAGGTTGCTATTGAATATTAATCTTTCTTTTTTTTTTAATTTTAAAAGTTGTACTATGTCTTTATTGTTATGCAATTCAACCAAAGAAAAAGGTAGTCAACACCGTTTGAATATTTAGCACCGTTTGTTTAATTGAGAATTCATTTTATTAGTCGTAAGATTAAACGGTGTTAACCTTTAAACTCTCTTTTTATTAATTAAATCATTTACTTTTTAAAACAAATATAAAGGTTGTGCAGGCAAGCAACATCTATTAGCACGCGTCTGTGAATTTTCGTTGCCATATGGATCGTACTATTTAGCATTTTTTTTATTATCTATCTATTCATGAATAATATATGCAAGTTATATAGCCAAAACAAACAAAAAAAGTTATAAAATATTCGGCAACAAATATCAAATAATATGAATTATCGAAACTCATGATTCTTTTACATATATCAAATAAGTTTCTACAATACATGAGTCATGGAAATTAATAAGAGAAATGTGTAAGAAATCGACATTGTAACAAAGAGAGAAAATAGAGGTTGAGAGAAGACTTTCAATAACATGAATTGTGAATAGAGTGTTGTGAAAAGTGTGAGAGTCAAAATCGATATTTATAGCCAAAGACATAAAGTAACCAAAATAATCAAGTGCTTGATTCATGCATACAGTAACGAAAAAAATATTATTGTACATTAATATTCATCAATTGGTACATTTAATCTTAGAAACAAAATCGCAGTAATTCAAACCAAATGATTTTATTTTAATGATAACCATATATTTGACATTTACACACACTACTTTTTGACCAAATATATTTCTATTTAATTAAATGTGTTACACAGAAACTAAAAATATGTATGAAATATTATGTACCATATCATTCTTTTCTTGTTGCATAAATTATGGAAGGCGTTACAAAAATTTAGAGAGTTGTCTCTTCGTTGAAATATTTAAAAAGAATTGATGTAATAAAAAAACGAAAATAAAGAAAATGAAAACAAAATTAAAACACAATGCATGAATAAAGAAAACGAAGATGAAAATGAAGATGAAGATGTATGTTACGATGAAGATGAAAATGATGTTAAACATATTGACTGTATATAGGAAAAACAAAATTAAGTAAAGGTTAGAAGGATGACATGTATGCTCAATTTTGATTGGATGGTAATTTCAATCATGAATCATGATTGACTGATAATTTAAATCACGAATCATGTTCAACTTTTATTGGCCGATAATACAAAACGTATTCATGATAGACTACTAGAATGTTTATAATTTCCATTTTGGTTTTTAATAAATTAATTGAAATAAATCAAATTTGTGTGAGTGATGCAAATGATTTGAATCTTTGATCAAGTAATTAATGAGATGAAGCAAGAATGAGTGCCACGTGTACTTTCCAAAAAAAATTAAGGCAAATGTTTATAATAGAGATAGAGATAAGATTTGGACACCTCCGAACTTTGAGCTAGTTTATGAGATGAGGCACAGTCCAATGTATGAGAGTTAGATTAAAAATTCCACTCTGAAAATTGAATCCAGATCCACAATAAACATTTAGGTTAGTATTAAAATTGTATTGGAGTTCCACATTTCAGCTATGGTGTTTGATTATGTACCATTATGAAAGTTGTGGTGGAGATACAATTAATTGGTCACGAATTTTGTAGAAATTACTCTATAACTTGAGAGTGATTTATTTCAATGAAAATGGTGCTCCTTTTATAGGAGATAATACAACTAATCAACTCCTTAATTTAAGGAGTGATATAATGAAAAATAAACAACCATTAAAATAGAATAATAACAAAGGAAAATATTATATATTTCTAACAGATTTAAATAATATTCATTTAAGAATACACGTATAAATAAATAAAAAATATTAAAAAGAATTAAATAATATTTATTTTTGAAATAATTAAATCACATGCATTTATTAGTGTCTTGGACTATCAACTTCACAATTAATCACTTCACCTTGTCCCACGACACATGCTTGGAAAGTCGTGGACCGTCAATATATAATTAAGGGCACATCACCCTCCAGAAGGGCCCAAACGGCCCTAGACTCGCCCTCTGAAGGGCGTCGCCTCAAAAGGCTTCTAGAAACATCTAGACGCTCTGAACACGACTTAGGACCCAAGTTGTTTGGAGGTTAAGTCACGGAAACACAAGCCCACGAAAGACTATAAATACCCCTCTTGAGATCATTCTCAAGACATCACACAGACTAAATCATAGTTTATGATTTTGTACTCACTGTAAGTACATGTGTGTTTTGGGATTGGGACTAAATAAGTATTTGATAAAAAAAAATTTCCACTCTACTCATCTCTCACTCCTCCTCCAAAATATTCATTTCGCTCCTGTTTGGATTATATAATCTGAAACATTTCTATAATATTTCGGATTATATAATCCGAATCCTCTAACAACTCAGAAAACACCTTCAAATTACCATTGTTCTTCCAATTCTTGTTTCAAAATGGTTGGAAAATAGAATATGAAAACAATATTAATAGTTCGGATTATATAATTCGATCAAACCCCATCAAACCAGCTTTTAAATACACTTATACGCTATTTGTTGTCACATTTTAGATTATATAATCCGGATGCCTAAAATATATGTTCGAATTATATAATTTGAACTGTATAAATACAGATGCCGAACCTGTCAGTGACAATGAACACACTTTTATGAAAAATTACGCTGATTTTGCGACAAAAATGAGACCATCGTTGTGGCACAAATCAAACTGTAGGGTAGATGCCTCGACAGGCAACACAGCTATTAACTACATGAGACTAATTGAGAGATTTGAACTAACTGAAGGTTAGTTGAAACTATCCTTTAATAAGATACTTAACAAACCAAATGCTTCAGACGAAGAAGTCGAATAAACTATCCGTTTTGGTCCAGTTTTTAAAACATTGGCACAAAGTGAATGTTCAAACTTTTCTTAAGGGATGATTTTACAATGAGAAAACTAGGTTATACTTCTCATTCCGAATTTTTTTTTCATACCTTTTATGTACACTGGTAATGAATGTTTAAAACTTCTTTATATAGTGATGATTTTACAATGATATAACCAATGAATACATACGAAATTTCTACAGCCTCACAAAAGAAAAATGAACGAAGGAAGATTGCAGACTGCACAACTAGCAGCACCAATACTTACCAAACCATTGTTTTTTTGTCTTCCATCTCCTCTTTAGAATTTTCTTCCTTCTGTTATGTGTTAAGTCATCCTCGGGCGCCACTTGAGGAGAGACTTTTCTGACAAAGCATTCATTTTCTTCACCACTACAAACAATTGGTTCATTCTTATCTTCTGCATGAGAAGAGACCTCTCCTACAAAGCATTCATTTTCATCACTACTACTAACAATAACATTCTTATCTTGTGCATGATACTCCTCCACTTTTTCAGCAATTGGTTCATCATATATGAGATAAACTGTTGTCCTCTTCACAACGAAACCGTTCTCAAAAACAACAACAAAATGCACTTTGTTTCCAGGTTCAATACTTGATACTACCCTCTTCCCCTCCTCATCTTCAAAGGAGATTAAAGACTCTCTCTTATAGAGCTGAATGGTGGATTTTGTGTAATTTTTTACCAACAAATTTGTGAGGCCATCAGATGCTATGTTATCTGGGGTTGAAGAATAGACAATGCATATCATTATTGTCTTCAACATACGCCCTTCCATTTGAGGGACTTCAAAAGTTACAGAAGAACCTTCACAATTGAAAGTTACAGAAGAATCTTCGCCACAACCGTTCTCATCCATCTTCTGTAAAAGTGATCGCAGGCTCAATTTTTTTAAAACAATTATTAATAATGTTACTCAACAATTAGATATATAATTTTACTTCAGAAGATAGCTAACTAATCATATTTGTTTTTAATTTTTTTGAAGAGTTTTGGAGAAAAAGAAAAAAAAAAATTGGTTTCTTAAAACAGTCTGCCATTCCAGCTTAAGTACCATACAAATGATACAGTAAGGTTAAGAATAAAGTGAGGGTTTCTCATTTTCTTTTGATATTTATGCCATGATAATAACATATTGTACCACTCACTAAAGTGTGCAGTGTGTGAGTGGTTGAAAATGATTTTGAAATATGTTTACAATTATTCTAATGGGGAGCCTTGGTGCAACGGTAAAGTTGTTGTCATGTACGAGAAAGGTCACGAACTCATGTCCTTGAAACAACCTCTTGTGTAAAAGCAGGGTATGACTCCGTACAATACATACAATACACCAAATGTTGGAACCCCTTCTCGGACCCCGCGTATGCGGGAGCTTTGTGCACCAGGCTGCCCTTTTTTATATGTTTAGGATTCTGCTATTTTAATTTCTAAATATTTTACAGCTATATCAAATAATAATATACAGTACACTTATGTTAGATGTAATTATTTAGCAAATGTAATAATATGAAAAATAATTAAACTACCAAAACAATGAGGACGTGAATACTTAGGGAATAAGCAACCACCATAAGAGATAAAGAGAGAAACAGACAAACCTGTAAAATGTTTTCTTTTAGATTATTGGTGACTTTGCAATTCATTCCCATTTGTATTAGAACGGACTTTAAGTAATCTTTTGATCCGGGAACGTGCAATTGACTGCAGCATTGAACTAATGCAGAAGTCTTCATAGTTGCTGAAGTTGATTCCAATTCATTCGAAAGTGTGGCGTGTAAAGCATCCAAAATGACTTTTGTATCTTCAGAAAGTTGATGTTCTGAGCCGCACTCTACCCATAGGCTTCGAAGCCTTGAAAGGTGGTTGGAAATTGATGACAGTTCCTGAGAGTTACTATGTGGTATATCTAAAGAAACAAGAGATGATGCGGCAGCAGATGTTTGAAACGGGGATGAAAGAGTACTTATTGGTGACATCCAAGACCAAATGATAGATGGAAATACATCGCGTGAGAATCCTTCATAACCACACAAAGAGATATATCCAATACTTTTTGATTTTACTACTGAAAATGGCACTCTTGTTATTGCAGTGTTATCTGCAAGCAGGGTGGTTAAGGATTCCATTTGTTCCAAGTCCTCCTCCAACTTGTCAATCTTTAAACAACCAGAGAGAGTAAGAGTTTTCAAAGATTTCAACTTATACATGCTTCTTGGGAGGTTACATAGGCCAATGCAATCTTCCAAATTTATCATATGAATCTTATTGAGATGTCCAATGCTAGGACAAATCTCAGATAGACTTGGACAATCTAGGAGTACTAGCTTTTCAAGATTAGGCAAATTTGAAAAGTCAGGGGTTTGTGTGAGATAACGACAGTGACTAAGATTAAGAATTTTCAGCTTCTCCATCCTCTGCAACAACATAAACATTAAAGAGAAGATATAGGGAAGACGCTTTCAATAATAAACGAATGCAACTACTATGTATCACTAACCTTAAACATTGAAAGTAATATATTTACATTATATTTGTCTCTATTTATTTCTAGTACCAACAATATACATTGGTTTAGTATTATTCTGGAAAAGAACTTCATAACAAGGAGACATTTTCATAAATAATATTGTCATAGAAATTATGAAAACCAATGTCTAAAGATTTTGTTGATAGTTCAAATATATAAAATGTCTAAAGATTTTAGCCTTTTTAACCAAATAGTCAATATGGAGGTACTTCCTTTCCTTTTCTTCAACTACATTCAAAGCTCTTGCACAGTTAGATTGATTTAAATTAGAATTACAATTCAAGACTATTCGTTTAGATTTCATCCATAAATATGAAAGTGAAAATAATTCATAACATGTGAAAAACTAAAATCAAAATCAATACCTGAGTCTCTTTCCACACAACGTTGATATTGCTGTTTTCTAACTCAATGGAAACTAAATTTCCTTGATAAAAGTTTGTAGGTATGCATGATAAAGGAAATCCATTCCAAGAAAGCCATCTCAGATTTCTTGAAAGATATTCAAAACTGCCATCAAGTTGAACGCCAGCGAGTTGAAGCAATCTGAGTTTTGTCATCTTCTCAAATGCTTTAGTACTATAACATTTTGCACTATCTATTGGCAACTTCAAAGACAATCCCTCAACAGCTTTTGTTGCCTATCCAATAGATCCGACCAGAATTTAAAACATGCACAATTTATAGATACAAGGCAAGAAAAACTTGTAATGAAACCTATCTATAAGCTTCCTTGTGAGAAATCATAAACCGTGAAGCACAAAATGGTACACAACAAATTTTTTTATGTTCTTGTGATAGTCAACAAATCTTATTATGAATGTTAATAACAGACTTATTTTGTTAGTTTTTCTTCTTTAAGCTATAGACATTCTAAATCAAGAATAAACAAAGGTATATGAAATTCTTACAACTTGTCCTGCTAATACACCATCAACATCCTCATGAAACCACAACCTGCTATGCTCCTCTGGCTCTTTCCGTGGTTTATCACAAATGATTTCTCTCCCCATATCCCGCAACAAATCATGCATTCTGAGCTTGTTTTTATAATCAATAGTTACCAAGCTTCGCTCAACAAGGACCCTTATTCCATCTTCTGCAAAAAATCCGCAGCCATTTAATATATGTATAACATCATTTCGGTCCATCCCAATAAAGAAACAAGCTATGTCGAGAAATATTGCTTTCTGGTAATCATCGTCTAAACCATCATAGCTTATTTTTAACTTCTTTTGTACTTTGTCATTGGGAATTCTTTTTAGTTTTTCCAATACAAAATTCCATTCTGTTACCTCCCTCTCAAACAAATAGCGCCCAAGAACTTCTAGAGCTAGCGGCAACCCCCCAGAATACACAACGACATTTTTGGAAATTTCAGCAAATTCTTCCCTAGGACTCACTTGCTTAAATGCATGCCAATTAAAGAGCTCAGATGATTCGCTTTCATCCATTTCTTTGTTTGAATATACTTTGTCAACTCTATTCCCTCTAAGTATGTCCATGTTTCTTGTAGTGATAATTATTCTACTCCCTGAACCAAACCAATTATGACTTCCACACAAAGCATCCAGCTGCTCCAACTCATCCACATCATCAAGTATAATAAGTACTCTCTTATGATAAAGTCTATCCTTTAGTGCACTTTTCCCTGAATCAATATTGTTAATCTTGGTTGTCATGCCTTTGAGCGTATCAGATAGAAGTTGCTCTTGTAAAGCCACTTGTCCAGTGGGTTGCTCCCAAACTTCCCTAATATTTGCAAGGAAACTCCTACCATCAAAATTGCGACCAATTTTGTTGTAAATAGCTTTGGCTAAGGTAGTTTTACCAATACCTCCCATACCCCACATCCCTAGTAGTAGAACGTCATTTGATCGTTCGAGGTCTAGGCATTGAATCACATCTTGCACTCGAGATTCGACTCCCACTTGATTATCAACAATGAATAGGTCTGTCTTGTCAAGAAAACATGTAACTTTTTCAACAATATCTTTGATTGAATCACTTTCATTCCTACAAAAAGTAGGCCAAAGAAAAGTTGAACATACAAATATAATTAAAAAGGAAGAAATGAGCAATTCTGAATATTGTAAAAATCTATTTCAAGAATTTGGTTGTAATATTGAAATACAATTTGCATTGGCGACACTACTTTAATTTATTTAACATCTTAATAAATTGCACACTTTAAATAAATTCCACTGCGATACCTAGGGAAAAGGGCCCCTTGTAGTTTAGAATTTGATCGGAACTTAATTAGTAATATCTAAGTAATGATTATACATTTATATTAACCAGAACGTGAACTGAGTAATTCCAATCAATTCAACCGTTGAGGGGACGGGAAGGTCAATTTGTTTGAGCTAAGAGTTAAAATTTTAAGAAGAGCTTGGGTTCATACCTGAACAAAGAAGAAAAATAGTAACCTAACAACTAACTACTATCTTAAAAAAAAAAACCATTGGTGCCTGTTTACCTACCAATTAGTTTAACATCTCCAATTTAGAAGCACTTTAATGGTTGAATTAATTACCTGGAATTTAGAACTACGATGCCAGCAAGGCCAGCAACCTCACGGAGCACATCTCTCCATTTCAAGGAAGCGTCTTTCTTATTCGAAATTCTGTTCAAGAGACTTTGAAATGCTTTTCCAAACTCACCGGTTTGGTGACGTACCTCGGAGGGATCAACATCGTAGAACACAGGCAGCACTATTTGTCCTATCATTCTCCGACACTCCATTATTTTCACCAATTCATCCAAACACCATTGTGAATCCGCATAGTTTCTTGAGAAAACAATAACAGAAATTTGAGACTCTCGGATTGCTCGCATTAGTGATGTTGAAATGTGATCTCCTCTCTGAAGTGAATCATCGTCCCTAAAAACAATAATTCCAGCATTTTGAAGAGAAGCATATAGATGTGAAATGAATGAAGCACGCGTGTCTTCCCCTCGAAAACTTAAGAATACGTCATAGCTCCTTAGTAATCCTTTGTTCATACTGTCTTTCCTCATCATATCCTCTACAGCTATAGAAGAAACATCAATTTGATGCTTCAATAAGGTTAAATACTCTATATATATTCACTTAAAAACTATGATGTCTTCTAGAAGATATGCATAGATATAAGGTGACAAATCATTGTTACGCATAAATCAATAAAACTCTTCTAGAAGATCTAGAACCTTTGGTGCTAAGAAATTAAAAGTGTCAAACGCAAATAGTATAATTATAAAAATCTAATAAATCAGAAAATTATGCAATAAATACTATAATAAATATACTGATTATAAATATGAAAATCCTAATAATTTTATGGCACTTGGGATATTCTCTACCTTTCTTAAGTTCATCCTCCTTCTTCTTAAACTTGGTTTGGTAATTTTGGTAAGAAAGAAAGTTCCATGGATTAAGTTTCGCACTTTTTCGTACAAGCTGTTGAGCATCTCTTATGTAATGCTCCACCCTCTCTATCTCTTCTCTTGGTCGATCCAACAAATCGTTGTAATGTTTCATTTCTTCAACCAAAGGAACCAAATTTTTTAAGTCCTTTTCAACCCTGGATTTAAACTCTTGACTCTTTGTGACTGATATAATCATCTCAGACACAGCTCGAAGAGAAGCTCTAAGATAGCTTAAGATCAAAACTCTCTTGTCTGTCTGCAACAACCAAAGTATATTGTTCTGTTTTGCTGTTCTTGTGGAATCAAATGTATGAATGTTTTCTAGATGCTAACAACACTCAAAGTGCGTGAGGGGGTGTTGATAGAAATGAGATTAAGGCCCATCAGATTATTCTAATCTGTCCGTGTTTGGGTGGAGTAAGTAAGTAGTGGAAGTGGCACAGTAAATAAATAAATCAGATTGATTATTTTAATCTGTCCGCATATGGATGCATGAATTGAACACAAAGGGATTTGATTAATCGAAGGAGTGTGGAACACGAGTAATATCATGTCATTTCTGGTCTTATTTACGAGAAACAATCGACTTTTTAAATTTATTGAATAAGTTATGTATTCAATTTAAAATATATATCAAATATATCAATTATTTAGAATCTAAAAATTCAAATTATTTCTTTTAAATAAGACCAGATAGTATTGTGTAAAGCTTTTTCAACTAAATTTGCGTTTTTTTCAACTTTCATCATTAGAGCTGATCATTACATTTCATTTTTTTTTTATTATATATTTCAAGAGTCAAGATCCGTTGACACCAAATTTTATCCGTTGATTTTATTTGATCCAAAGGTTAATATTTGTTCACTTAACACTATCATGTACCATATCCTATTGTGATTTTCATTTCCTAATTTGTTCTACCGGTTTCTCTCTTCTCAAAATCAATGGGATACTTTGTTGTCATTTTCCTGTCCTCAATTTGAAGTTGCAATTGGCATGATATGTGTCATATTAATTTTTAAATTGTTTTTGTTTCTATCTTTTTTAATTTGTGTATATAATTAAGAAAAACAAGAGGCCACATTGAATAGCATAATATTAAGAAGAAGAAAACAAAAGTGCATAAATTTAATAAAAAAAATGAAATGCTAGTCTTAGATCCTTGTTATGAAAAACGAATAGAACGGTTGGCAATGGCATTGCTGGTAGAACAAAAGGTAAAATAAGTAATTTTGTTTTGAGAAATGTTTCTTGCACATTCAAAACAAAATTATTCAATGGAATTGAAATCACGAGTAATTAGAGAGAGAAACCGGAGAACAAATTAGGAAATGAAAATCACAAGGATATGGTATATGATAGTCTTAAGTACACCTAAAAAAAAAATGATAGTCTTAAGTGAACAAATATTAACCTTTGGATATCAATGGTTTGACAATATGTTTATAAGTGGGGACAATCCTCACCTTACATACCGGTTTTGTGAGGTTGTGTTAGGCTCGGGGGCGGAGCCACCCCCAGCTAGCCTGGGCACTAGCCCAAGCTCCGCTTCTACTTTCTTTGTAGCAAGCCCAACCATTACTAGAACCTCTCGCTTTTCCTGCAGAATTTGGTGTAAATTCCGCAGAAAACACGTTTCCTGCGGATTTTGCCAAGGATTTAGTTTCCCAGGTAAATGTAATACCTTCGTGGGTAATTGTTTCCTTAGGATTTTAGGATCGGCAGGAAATGTGCAATTATCCGCAGGAAGGAAGTAACATTATATGGGAAGTCTATAAAATTATCCGCAGGAAATGTGCAATTTTTGCTCAGACTCTATAAAACTCCTGGCTCCGCCACTGGTTAGGCCCAACCACGATTTCCATGATGCTATCAGGGCCTCTTCAAGATTCCTTGAGCCACCTGCTATCAGGTTTTCGCTATTGGACCACCCGTCATTTATGTCCATGAACCAAGCCCAATAATACCGACCGTGAGGGGGCGTGTTAAGAGTCCTAACATCTACTTTACAACATCATTTTTGACACATTAGCACAAGTGAATTAAAACGAAAAAATACAAATCAAATCGCTAATAACTGCTTTTGTTCACACCTTCCTTTATTTTCGGTATTGATTGATAGCTATTGTCTCGTATGAATTTGTTATTTGTAGTTTCGACAACTTCATCCTCCCATGATTTTGTTCTTCGCAGTTTGAATAACTTTATCCCTCGTAACATCATCCTCGTGTACTCATGTAAGTGTAAGCAAGATGAATAATTTCTTAATTAACTTTTTTTTTTGAAGAAATTTCTTAATTAACTTACAATTTGAATAACAATAATGCCGGAATTCTTCACTAATTGAAAAAATTTCACCAGAAATATAATTTGATGGCAAAGAACAAAATTAACACATCTTCATGGAAGGTAAGATAGATAATGGCAAAGAACAAAATCATGGGAGGGATAAGCTATCAATCAATACCAAAAATAAAGGAATGTGTGAATAAAAGCGGTTATTGAAGAATTGATTTGTATTTTTCCATTTAATTCATTTGTGCTAATGTATTGTACACCAAATCAATAAATTAATAGTTAAATGTGTTATTTTTTGAAGAGAAAATTTGTTTTCTATCACCTATAATTATAATAATTAAATCTTATTTACCAAAAACGTCAACGAAATAAAAATTTAATTTTTCTGAATTTTTAGTACGCATAATAGAGAATTTTGATTTTTTTTAACAACAAAATGTAAAAAAAATTAGTATGATTTTTATAAACAATGAAATGATATTTTTTCTTATGAAATGACATTTTCTAAAATATAAATATCAACGAATAACTCTTTATTCCATAATAAGTTTTACTAATTATTATGTTGAACGATAATCCTTGTGGAGAACGGTAATCTACTACTTTATTACTTGTTGCGATTTAGTGCACTTGCCAATTTCGTCCATCAACATATATTTGGAGTTGCCTCTTCAAAAAAAAAAACATATATTTCGAGTTGTGATCAAACAAGTTTTGACCCGAAATTGAAGGGATTGTATGTATAAATGGGGTCTGGGGATACGTAGGTCATTTTGATTAATCATTTTATAAAATACCGCGCAAATCCAATTTGTTGGAAGCATGCACATACTTGGAGGGTGGTTCTTCATTCTACTCTTATCCACTCTATCCCATCCCATATATCATAAGGACCATAATTTCAACCCATTTTCACTTGAGCACTTTTTTGTTCAAAACCATGGCCGAAGCTATCATTGGTTTCACCGTTTTCAATTCATATATTCATAGCTCATGTCTTCAAACAAAACGATTTTCAAGATTGGTAAAGTTGTTGTTATCATTTTCATTCCATTTCATCTCTTTAGTTTCACTTGCTAGTTTCAAAGCTGAAAAATGAAGGTTTATATCTTTTATTTTTTGCAGCCTAGCCCCCCTTCAAACTCTACCCTCTTTCACAGGTCATTGCAGGTACTTAAAATTCACTATTAGAAAAAATAAAGTTATTGATGAAATATTAGAAATAGAAAATTATGAAATTTGTCTCTGAATCTTTCTTTAAGTATTAGAGCAGAAAAATTAGTGATTAATTTCATTTTATCCGTCTTTAATTTCCATGGATAATTTCTGGACTAGATATCACAATTGGATTGAATTTTCAAAGGACTAGAAAAAGTTCAAGTGTCGGAGTTCAAACTTTAGAGAAAAAGAAAGTAGTAACAACTACTAATATATTAATATTTGTCTATAAAAAAAATTCAATTGAAAAAAATACAAGTTTTTATAGGTGTAGCAAAACCATTTTCAGTTTATATTTTAATGATCCTTTGTATTTGTAAATAAGGTGTTAGATGGAAAGATAAAAAGAGCATCTATGTGCAAAGTGAATGGTTTACCAGATATTCCACTGATGGCAATTCTAGTAGAACAATTGGAAGGACAAAGAGATCTTATAACCGAGAAAACAATTTGGCATCTTAGTGATCAGCAAATAAAGAATGTTTGTAAGTGTCACATAATATATAATAGCCCTTTGTAAGAAAATTATTAAGTTTTGTTGTTTCAATTGTGATTTTAAATTTGATTTCTTATTGGTACCTTTTAATCCTTTGTAGACGCTTGGTACATAATGTTCACTGTTTGGGGAGTCTTATTCTTTGGTTCCATGAAGGTAAAATACTTTTCCTTGTATTTATGTGTATGGATATTAATTAATTTGTTATATGATTTTATGGTGGTGTATGATTGTGAAATGAAATTTTGAACATGTTTAACATGATTTAGGACCCATATTACGATTCAGAAACATATAGGGGAGATGGAGGAGATGGTACTGGAAACTGGATATATGAGAAGGTAATTATTTTATTTCTTTTTCATGACTTTTTTTATTGATGTAATACTAGAAGCCTCAGAAAGGGAAGTAAAAGGGGAGTGTTATAAGCCGTCTCTTTCTAACACTTTCTAACACTCTTTTATTGGATGAAATATATCTCGCTTTAAAAATAGATTCCACATAAAGTGGTAAAACCTACATAAGTTTTTTCCAATACGAGAGTTAGTGTTAGAGAGAGTATTAGAAAGAAATTGTTAGCATTTTTCCTAGAGTAATGTTAGTAACACTTCAATGGCCCAATAGCATGGCCCTGCCCAACGAACAATTTTGGTTTTTTAATTCATAGTTTAAATTGAGTTGTTAAATAAAACATTTTAATTGAGTAAACAACCATTTTGGTTTTTTAACATGTGAGATGATGTCAAAATATTTTCTAAATCTATGAAAATTACAAATATATCTTTAAAGGTCATATTAACACGTGTCTTAAGAAAAAATGACAAGGTCAACAACATTGTAACCAGAATTCTAGCTCAATATATAAAAATATTCAAATTGTTTGGTCGGACAATGATAAATGTTCGAATCCTGACTCTCTCACTTATGTGTGAGTTTTCGGTGAATAATATTTAGTTTATCTAAAAAAATTAAGATTAATAACACCGTTGTCTTTCGAGGACTAACTTGATATTTAATCATTTAATTTCTCTTGCTTCTTTTGGCTACGTCTACCCAATGACAGATCTATTTAGAGACCCGCAGATGCCACTACACCCCCAACTTCTCTATAAATATCATATTAGTCGTAACATATCACATGTTTTGTGGCTGTTGTAGTGGTCAGACACCCGCTCAGTAATCTCTTGGGCTGGTAATTTTTGTCTACCAACCTCTAAGTTGTAACAAAAAAATTAGCTAATGACTGAATTCGAATTTCATGTAGTTGATAATTTCCAAATTCACACGGTCAACGCATCTTTGGTCATTACATTAAAATATGACTATCCATATTTTAAAGTTAAACTCAATATTTTGGTTTTAAAAAAAATATATTGACATTGAAATCTAAACAATTTAATAGTCCAACAACCACCGATGTACCAAATGCATGAATGCGAAAGATTGTCGTGTGCCGATTGCACACAATAAGACTCCAAATGATTATCTTATGCATCAAACATTAGAAGAGGCCAAACTCTCTTCTTTATCATATATGAGACTGATTTTATTACTTTCATGTAAGTAGTTATATTTTTTTTTTAAATAGAAAGCAAATTGGAGAAATTAACTATTTAGACTATAAATATTTTATTTGAATCATCTAAAACCTGTCCATTTATTTTAAGAAAAGCCTTCTTCCTAATATACGTGCCAAAATTCCACACTTCTATTTTCTGTCATTATTTGTTCCACATCCATTAAATTCTTGCATTTTAAATTGTGTTATTTATTTTTATTTTTTTATGGTTATGTAGCAAGAGGTCTTGGAAGCAGAGGCAAGAGAAGCCCTATGGCGTGAGGAGTTGATTGAGGAAATAGAACAAAAAGTTGGAGGGTTGAGAGAAATTGAAGAAGCAGCAAAGAAAGAAGAGGAACTTGTTAAATGATTTTCTACAATAATGCATGCCTTTTAGTTCATCAATTAACCAAGTGATACCTCATTATTATGTATATACATACAAAAGAGTAAATTCTTCTGCTTCAAAATTCAAATGTACTGTTATTAAACTACGGTTTATTTCTTTGAATATGATGTCACAATATAAATCAATGGGCAGGATTTATTTTACTCTTATAATAACTCGAAGGGTTAAGAGGTCTTTACCCCTGTAATATAGGTCATTTCTAGTTTTCCCTCCTGTAATTTTTTTTTTATTTACCTCTGTAAAATATTTTTGTTTTGATTTACTCCCCTAATAGGCCAAACAAAAATGAAAATTTTTAAAATAAATAAATAGAATTGTTTTTTTTTTCAAAACAATTTTTTTTTTACAGGGGTAAATAAAAAAAAAATTACAGGAGAGAAAACCGAAAATAACCTATATTACAAGGGATAAAGACCTATTAACCCTAACTCGAATATATTATTCAAGATTTACTTACTAATCTTCGTGCAACCAACCAGCACCATGTAAATAAATGATCATTGTAACACCCACTTTTGGGAGACACTTCTTTCAACGCAAGTTAATGCCAAAGTTTTTAAAATAATTTGTTACGAAAACTGGGCTTAGTTCTTTTCCCACATAACTAACTTGACGCACAAGAATTTTGAACTATATAATTTGAAAAACCTAAAACACAAACCCTAAAAAATCCTTATTTTTTTTTTAGATTTTATAATTCGAATAAAGGGGGTGAGAAGGTTGAAAGATGAGAAAAGAAACACTCTTCTAAGGTATTGCGACATGTTAGATTCCACACTTCTTTGATTTCACCATAAAGGCAATCAAATGAAAATTGGTAATTCTAAGGTATCTTGGAATTTTTTGGCGGTGTTCGGGATCCGAACATCGGACCTTGCATATATTATGCATTGTGCTTACCAACTGAGCTAGTAGAGTACCGATACTCCGTAGGCAAAATTTGTTTAACCTTTTAATTTATTTTATTTTAAAATAAGTTAATATGAAAAAATATAACATGACATTGAATTATTTGATGAGGGAGCGTACTCGCCAATTTACATGGACACCATTGTTTTCACCATGTAAATTTTGTTATCAAATTCGTGGAGCTCCCAAGCTTGAATTTGGTATCTAACAAATTCTCTAACATTGGTGGTTTCATTTCCCTAACCATGCCTACCAAATATGATAAACCAAAAATGTTTTTGATGAACAAATGAATCAACTAAAGGAAAATTTTGAATCCTTAACGTGTTAGAGATGCCCAAGATCCAATCAATTATATAACCAATTTTAGAATTAATAAATATTCATTATCTTGTTTATTGTTTAGTGAAATAGTTAATTTGATAATGTCCTTGATTAAAACTATAGACTTGTTATCATGATAGAGATTATGATAATGAGAAACAACTCTTTTATTATTTTTAATTTAAATTGTTCTTGATCGTATGATTGTTGTGAATAGGACACCAATAATTCGGATAGAACAATATATATGTGATAGTCTTTATTGGATAAAGATTAATAAGTCTCATTTATTAAATTACATATATAGATGATGCATATAGAGATTTGATCATTGAACTGACTCAACTGAGAATTTCTAATGGTCGAAATTACCTTAAATTGTCAATAGAAAAGTTCTCAAGAAAGAATATAATAATTTTCTTTGACCTGAGATTGTCATAGTAATTAACATGTTATTTATTATATTTTGATTCTGAACACCTAATATCTTAGGGTGCTAGTTGAAAGGATATTGGATATGATTAAATGCTTGTATAATTAATGACTAATCAAGATGGTATTCGTCAACACTTGGTAATGCGTTTGAACTCTATGATAAAATTAAAACTCTGGCCAGGGAAATTAAATGAAAGAAGAAATGAGTTTCTTAAGTCATATATGTTAACTTATTAGAGTTTGACAATTGTACCATACTCTAGAGTTAACAAGAGTTGTAACGACGGAAGAAAAATATTATGTCGTTCTATTTGGTTCTTGAAAGAAAAATAATACTTCATACTACCTGGACGTTAATGAGTGTTACTAGACGCCTACCTTGATTAATATATTAATTTGATTAATCTATTACCAGTTTAGTATTGAACCTACATGGTCACATACAAACGAGTGTTCTAATTCTTGCTAAAGAATTACTTTATTATTTGATGATTAAATTGAAGAATTTAATTAATCAAAATATAAATTTTCTAAGTGGAATATTATTGTATTTTTTGCTAGTACAAAGAATACAAATAATATATATATATATATAATAAACAAATTGAGCATATTATTTATTGAAAAAGTAAATAAATAAGAAAAGTTCGGTGTACGTTGCATTGGCTATCAATATATGGAAATAAGGCAATTGGTCAATGATTGATCATTTAGAAAGAAAGAAAACGTAGAACATTATATTATATTATATATTATATATAATTATGTGAAATCATATTGGTCAATGGTCATCTTAGTAGAAAAATGGTTTTTCAAATAAATTAGGATTAACAGTGTTAATTGTTTTTATATGGATTGACCATATTAAAAGATCATTAAGATGAGTCAATACATTCTATTTGATAGTAGTGTGTGTTACCTATAAATAGACCTTAAGTAATTTGATCAGGACACACAACACAACTGAATACAAAACACAAATATGCTCTAGTTTTCTTGTTCCACTGCTCAAAAGTTGAAGGTAAGAATTGGTCTCGGTGTGGATACACGTAGAGTCTTCATATCATTGAAGAATTTTGCATGCTTCAAGAATTGATACAAAGGTACATTTTTAGTATCTAATTTATAATTTTTATAATTTAAACATAAAATAGATCCAAACATTATTCTGTTGCATGTGTTATAAACACTACTTTTACTTCATAACGATGTTGTGATTAGACATTTTTCTTCAACAAATGATACTCACGTCTTCATAACTAGGCTCCAAATTCGTCACTAGCCACTCCTCCCAACACCCACTTGAACCCAAACTCCTAAAGGTCACCTTCCTTACATTTTATGGTTCCAATCCATTGAATGATCTTTCTGACGGAGCGTTATTTTCAACTATCACCGTCACCACTCCATCAGACGCTCACTTACGTTCTGTTCTTCATGATAAGAAGTGATCTTGCTAGGTACAAGTGGTTACACGCTAATCACCTTCTTTCTACTTGGGAGGATCTGTTTTAATTGTATAGACAAATAGGTGGTGGGTTAGCATTTCAAAACATGATAATTCATATTTACTTTCCCCCTTCTTTTTTTTATCAAAATATTTAACTTCATTTGAGACGAAAAACAATGTGAAGTTAAACCATAACAAAGCTAATATCAAATGTAAAACATAGTAAAATATGAGAGAGAGAGAGAGAGAGAGAGAGAGAGAGAGATGGTATGTTTATATTGGTTCATCATCAATGCGATAGTTAATCCAATCCACGTCCAAAGGGACTTTGCCGTCTCCACAAGAGAGACTTCCTTCACTGTAACTCGTGAGTAAAATACTTAAAACATCCATCCCAAGATTTCACTGCATCAACTTTTTCTAAGTCTATTTCTTCTACCACTTACTAGGTTATCCAACCATGATGGGGCCTTTACCCATAAAGAATATGGCCTTTTATATTTTAAATATATATTCTGTTGATGTATGTTAAGAGTCTCACATCGGACATAACATGACCTGACAATGTGTTTATAAGTGAGCGCAATCCTCACCTCACAAGTCGGTTTTATGGGGTTGTGTGCCCAAACACAATTGCTAAGAATGTAGGTTCTCTACGAAGACAATTACTTTTGTGTGAATCTTTATGGAGCATGAAAACATGATAAAGTATGTTTCATGACTTGAGTTTTTAATTTGTGACATGTTTTATGTTATGATTATGTTTTTGCTTGATCTTATGCAATTTTGGAAACTATGAGATTTGGATAGAACCAAATATGAATTCACCTATAAATAAAATTTTAATTTGAGCTTGAGATTCATCAATATTAATTCAAGGAATTTATTTGTCGTTGTTTCAAAAAATTTGCAACAATAGTGCCTTTGGTTGAGATTTTTTTTTTAAAGAACAAATACTAAAGAATGAATAGTGTTTTTTTAAGTAATGAGATAGTTTTAAAATGTTTAGGATTAGTAAAGAATTATAAAAAGCTACAAGGGTTTAAACATCCCCTCACCCCACCCACATACACACCCCAAATTATCACAAGGGTCGGGGTGAGCCATGGCCCATCTATGTCTATCGATGGCTACACCACCGATCATAAGGACATCATGACACATGATTCTTTTTTTTTTTTGACAAATGACACATATGATTCATGACATGTTGCGAATGAGCATTAACAAATCAAACACTAGTCTCTATTTTTCATCAAATTAGAACCTAAAATCTTAATGCATTAAGTATATAAGTCATCTTACTTTTATATTATTAACGCTTATGTTTTCACAAAGCTTGTACCAAATATTTTTTTTTAGAGGAGTATACCAACTACCAAGGATCTTAATATGATCTAAACACGGCTACAAATATCGTTACACTTTTTTTTTTGTTGAGAGAACCTCGTTAAACAGAATTAATAAAATCAAATATTTTAACAACACTTGCAATTTTTCTATTTATTATCAACAGAGACTCGCACGTGATACCGCATTGGACAACGCAACATACAAAAAACGCTGGCACTGCTCCAGTTCGGTGTTAGTTATCCTCATAATGAATGCAGAAAATAACGTGGAATGGATAATGTCTTCCTTTTTAGTATTTTCTATTTTACGAAATGAACATGAATATGCAAAATAAAAAAGATAAAAGTATACAATATGATATTCACCAAAAAAGAGTATACAATAATGATGGCTCTTTGCTTAACAAAAAAATAAAATAATGGCTCTTTGAATTAAATGTCAGTTCGATATCTGACTGGTATCTTATATAGTTCTGGATTGAGTGTAAAAACTCGTCTCGTCGGTCTAATACTAATAGGTTAATTAACGTATAATTCTCGTAGTGTAGGACACTGCAGTGGACCTCTTGTACATTTTGCCTCACAAGAGTGCTCATCAAATTACGATCGATCTCTAATGACTTTCCACACTTTGCGTGAGGTATTTAGAGGACTGTTACCAATCACCGGTGGAGCCAGGATTATTAAAAAGTCTGGGCAAAAAAAATATTGAAACATATTTATAGGAATTTATATAAGAAATTGCAAGCAAATAATAAAAAAATATAAAGAAATTGTCCAATTTATAAAGGTTAATATAAGAAATTCAGAGTAATTTACATAAGAAATTGCAAAAAAATTGGGCCAGAGCCCGACAACTGCTCAGGCTCGTTGGGCCTTAGAACCGCCCCTGGTTACAATGTCTTCGGCTATTAAAGCGTTACTAAAAGACACGTCAGGTACGATCGCAATTTCATCACTTTGCAAACACTTTCTTCATCATTTGACTCACTGACTTAAACGTCCAAGTGCTAACTTTTTGTCTAGGTCTATTTCCCTTCGCCAGAGAACAATCGTATTCAAGATATGTTATTACTAAATACTAATATTTCAACATCTTAAGATTATTGTGAAGACGTTGTATAGAAAAGATTGATTTGATTGATAAGAAGTTGATTCATCTTTAATATCGTAAATTCAACTCGCATTGTTAAGATAATGTTGCTTATGCCTTCAAAATTGTGAAGATGGGAAAACTTGGAATCGTGACACGATTTGTGAAGCGTGTCACGATTTCACAATGCCGAGAGCATGTTTTGCAGGGTGTCCAATCGTGACATGATTTTGGAAAAACGTGACACGACTTTCGGCTTGCTGGGCACGTTTTCAGGATAAGGTTGGTCGTACGCACCAACCGTGTCACAATTTTGACAGCTGAAGACTGCTATATAAGTGTTTCTTTGCAAATGTTAAAGTGTGGTTGAGAGAGAGCTTCAAGAGAGGAAAGCTTGGGAAATCAAAGGAGGTAACTTTAGGGTTGAGGGTCTTTGATTAGAGTTCTCTTGGGTTGGGAAACATTGTAAACACCTTGGGTGAGTGAAAATCATTGAGTGTCTTGTTCATTAGTGAGATTGGGAAAATGGGTAGAAATTAGGGTTGTTCT
>Ga0315914_1001165_pt1 | contig 38175 bp, 22 predicted proteins | sample MpolenodulesMG_FD_203920 | JGI IMG/M metagenome (GOLD analysis project Ga0315914, IMG submission 203920) | Medicago polymorpha root nodule microbial communities from Los Angeles, California, United States - elongated nodules | ecosystem: Host-associated > Plants > Roots > Nodule | place: USA...
CGGATAAACAGAGGAAGCTCCCACTATCCTCAAACAACTCACCAAGCAGGCTAAAATATCACTCCTGCACGATGTCTACCCATTCATACAAACAGGTAGGCGGTCAAAACCACTGGGGGTTAGCTTCACATTAATCATAATCAACATAAATAATTGAATATATATATATATATATATATATATATATATATATATATATCAAACAACTTCAATTAAATTCAAATTGAGAGATAGTTCAACTTCAACATTATTAATCAACAAAACAAAGTCACAATCATCATAAATATGCAATCACCAATCAAACCAAACATCAAGCATCAAACAACTAGGACACATGTCAATATATGCTATGTCCATAGACACGACTCATACATGCATGCGGTACCGTCACCAACAACGTCTAGGCCGTCACCCCATGATGCCAACAACACATCATAATCACCTCAGCTGGATATAAATATCTCACAACTATGAATGTATGAACATATGACAGACCATGCACATGTTCAACAACAACTCAACAACATCATCAACATACATGCATTCACCGACAATATCAACATCAATACAAATCAACACTCCGTAAAAAATTTCATCATTCAAGTAGAGGAGAAAATCCACCACACTATGATAAACATCATATTTAATACATATCAATCATTCATACATCTTCCTATAAGCATGTAAAGCTATTCACAAAAGATTTGCAAAGTATTCGGCCTTAAAGATTATTTTCGACCAAGTTCGTCTAACATTTTACAACTTTAAAACAATTAAGACAAAGGAACCATAATCAAGTAAACAAACTCTAGTCCCTCAACTATGTATACACTTAGATCACATATGAATGAAGTTCAGTATACATGTGCGTTTCACCGGCCAACTACGACAAAATCATCAAAATCACAAGGTTTGTCTCTCTATATCACTTTTCCAGAAGAATTTCATTTTCAAAGCAAAACAAGTTAAAACTTAATGAAACTAATCACAACCATTTTTAGAAATCATAAAATCAGTATAAAACCTTAACCGCACCCCTTTTCAAAAGTTAAGTTCAATTCAAAAAATCAAGTCAATCACAATCCATAAGATGTCCTAGTAGGTTAAAGGTTAAAAACAACGATCAAACATGTTGAAATAACCATTTTAGAAAACTCAGATCGGCCCCAAAAACAACAAAAACATGAGTTGTTGTACTGAACAACTCGCCATGGCCACCAAATCACTTGCCATGGCGAGCTGGACAGTTTCTTCACTCGCCATGGCCACCAGTTTGCTCGCCATGGCGAGCTTAGACAGTCAGCTCTCGGGTAAAACTCCATTTTCACCCCAAAATCTCAATTATGAGTCCCTAATGCCCAAATTTGTTCCTAAGGTTTGTCTAAACGTTTATAGACATAAAAAGCCACTCAAATCCATATAAAACTTGAACCAAAACATCATTCCATCATAAATCACCATTTGATCCATTTTTGTAAAACTTTTCAAACCACACAAATTCACACCACATCTCTATGATTATGATTACCCAAGGTTTCAATCATCAACAACAACATCTCATAACAACAACAACATCAATTAAATATGAATTCATCAACAATCCATCAACAACAACATTATACTCCACCAATTTTGAGTAAAAACACAAAATATACATATATATACAATTGAGCATGTAATTTCATCATCAACAACTTAATTATCATCAAATTCACATACCCAAACATTACATCAAAGCATTAGCACGAATTTCATCAATTAAATTCACAACAATCACTTTTCACAAATAAGTACTTATGGGTATTAAGTAGAAAAGAGATTATACAAAAGATTATGAGAGAATACTAGCCCCCTTACCTCAATCCTTCACAAAACTAAGTTAATGCTTCACTTTACCTCCAATCCCTTGAATCTCTACCCTCTTCTTTCTCTTCTAGTTCTTCTCTCTTCAAAACCCTTTTTCTCTTCCTCTATCACTTTCTCTCTCTACCTCTCTCAAAAGTTTTGTGAAAATGAACAAATGATTCTATGTGACCTAATTTTCCTCAAAGACTAAGGTTTAAATAGGCTCCTCACTAATGGGCTTAACCCTTTATGTCTTAATGGGCTCAAAACACTCATTAACCAATTTATAAAGTTTCTACCCACTTACGGTTAAAAGTTTTTTTTTGTTGAAGAAACTAAAATAGAATATATTAATAACAACTGAGACGCCTTTTAAGCACAAGGTGTACTAAAAAGGACGTTAAAAAACAAGGTGTATGACAAATATATACAAGGACTAGCAATGACTGATACCCAAACAACACAAAGGGTTCGACCGCCACTGCTCACAACCGTGCACAAAAGAGGCGTTATTTGCCTTTAACCACCAATAAGCGTGGAACTTAAATTTTTTTGGAAGCTCCATAATGGAAGAATGAACATTATTAAAAATTCTATTATTACGTTCTTTCCATATGAGCCACACACAAAGAAGCCACAGAAGTTGAAGAAATGATCTACAACTCCTCCTCCCACCCAAATAATTTGTAAATTGAGAAAAGTGGGTGCTTGAGATGTTGTGATCAACACCTGAAAAACCAAGCCAAAACCTGACATGCTACCATAAAGAGCCAAAAAAACTACAATTGATAAACAAATGTTGCGCGCTTTCAATTTGATCGCAGCCTGCCACACAAAGAGAATCATCCACATGTATAATGCCACAACCGACTAGTAACTTGGTAAAAATATAATTCCCACTTAACACAATAAAAAATAATTCTCACAGTGAAATTACTAATTAACCCCTGCTCACCAAATGACCAAAATACCATTCTAATGCCAAATTCCACTGATCCCAACCAAAATAAACATAGAGGCAATTAATCACATACAATCACACACAAACACACATAAATAAATAATAAAACAAATCTAGCGAAAAACGGGCTGTTACAATAAGCATGTAACCTTGATAAAGTTTAATGTTGGAAACCATATGATGAATTCAATTGATGGATTTTTAATTGATAGATTGTGATGGTTATATGATGATGAACATTTTATGATGTGATTGTGATGAGTAATTGTTGAGTTATTTAAAGAGGTGTAGATGATGAATTATTTGACTAGGTGTAAGTCATGAACGTTTATTAATGTGAGATTGATGTGATAATTGAAGATGATTATATAATGATTTGATTAAATGAAGATGTGTTATATATTAAAGTGATTATATAACAATGTGTTGATATGTTGACGTGTTTATATGATGATATGTTGATATGATGATGTGTGATATAAAGATGGGTTATTTAATGATGTGTAACTGTCGAGTCGAGTTATGCATTGTTGATGTCTTATACGGTGTCCATGCATTCATAGTCAGTCCTATTTGACGATGCGTATTTGACGCTGGGGGACAATAATCAGTAACATACTTCTAATGTCCGATTTTATATGATGTTATGAGATTAATCACTCTAATAACCAAAAATTGGTACCACGTGCATATAGAGTCGAGTAGTCTGCTACATATTTCCTTAGTCTATTGTAGTCTGTTTGTACTTTTTTCTGTTTTTTCTTCAGAGGGTTTTGGCCTAGCCCCCCTCTTCTTGTATTTATTTTTATTTTTATTTTTAATAAAATTGTAGAGTTTGACGGCATAGGATGAAGGTTTCTCGGGCTGCCAACCTAGTTTGGATGTCGGTGTTGCCTCCTGATGTCTGTCATTTCTCCTTGCTTAGTGAAAAAAATATAAAACTATTGATAAAAGATTGGTTAATCTCGTTTAAAAATTTTCTACGATATACTAAATTTGAGGCATAAATACATATTATGTAATTTTATTAAAAAATTATAAATAAATAACGTATACACATTGATCATTCAAATGAGAAAGTCTTACCTAGATACAAACATAAATAAAATTATTTAAGCACATACACAACAAAGAAGAAAATTAAATGTTAAATAAATTAGTCACATCATTTAACATTATTAAACCAATTTTTTTTTTTTCAAAAGAAAGACATTTATATGAGTGTGCCTAAGTTTTTTACATTTAGGTTTGTCTTTATACAAGTATTTCTCCAAAAATTAGTTTCTCCTTCTCCATTATGAATGCTATTATTATATAATTATCTATAAGTACACAGTTCCACCTAAAAATAAATAAATTTAAGTAACGGTCAGAGTCTCCCTAAGAAAAAGATACGGGTCATAGTAAAACCCCACCAACTGAAACAGTGGCACACAAGTGCCAATCAAATCTGGCTATAAAAAACAACCCTTGATGAATGCAAACACACACCATCAAAGTATCACAAAAACTAAGCCAAAAAAAAAAACCAATACAAACAAAATGTCCTATACCAATGAGAAAGAGAATCATGTCTTGGAATATCCCACCCCACAAATAGATGACAATGATACACTCTCAGCTATGGTACTTGGTGCCAATTTGGTGTTTCCTGCAGTTCTTAACGCTGCAATTGAACTCAATTTATTTGATATCATTGCTAAGGAAAGTAATGGTGGATTCATGTCATCCTTTGAAATTGCATCAAAGTTACCAACTCAACACTTTGACTTGCCAAATAGGCTTGATCGTATGTTGCGATTGCTTGCAAGCTACTCTCTTCTGTCTATTTCCACTAAGACCAATGATGATGGTAGCATGGTGAGAATTTATGGTATCACACCATCTGGTAAATATTTTATTAGTAATGAAAATGATGGTGGCTATTTGGGGTCAATGACTTCATATTTGTGTCACCCTGCTTTCTTAGGGGTGTGGTAAGTGTTTTTCCCTTATTAAAATGGTTATTTTGTTGTTTGACTTAATTAATAGGGAAATGCCAGTTAAGAAGATTAATATAGAAATTATGCATTGGAAATTGGTAAAAAGTAGAATGTTTAACATTATGAAAGTCAAAAAGTTGTTTTTTTTATGAAAATTTTATATTTTTGACATCCTTAACCATTGTCTTTAGGACACTAGTTAACAAAACCCTAATTAATATAGTTATATCAAAATATATACATGGTGTCATGTGAGCATAGTTTAATTTGAAAGGACATTGTAGTATTCTAGGATTAAAGTTTTAACCTCACGATCTTCACTTATTCAATTTAAAGACTGAATTTCTAATCAGTATCTTACTTAAACAAAAATAAATAAAACACACATGTTTAAACTTGGAAAGTTGATTCAATATTTAATAACTTTATATACGATATAAAATTAACAAATGTGATCGTTGAATTCATTCTTTTCTTCTTCTAAAGATCCTAACGACGCATATGCATTAATGATGTGTTTGATTTGCTGTACTATATTTGATTTAGAAACATGACTGAAGTAAAAAAGGATTTTTCATCCCTCACAAAATCATGAGACAATTTTTTATCCAAGAGTACAAACTATAAAAAAATATTTAAATAAGCTTTTTTATTTTCCAACATAAAAAATGGTATTGCTTTAACTATATTTTTAAATATCGGACCGGCCACTGACCTGGTAGGGTGTTGGTTTACTAAGTCAAAGATCAAACCACTGAGTTATTGGTCGAACCGCACAAAAGAATCAGATTATATCAGTTGGCTCGATCGTGTCACTCGGTCTCGATAAAAAAATCTCTTATTAAATTGGATGATTCGTTCTTTAGAAAAATACTTTCACTTATAAAAAGTCAAAAAAGTTAACATAATTTCACAAATTCATTTTTTTGAATTTAATTCATTGACTATGATATAATTACCTAATGAAATACAAAGATTAATTTTAATCACAAAATTGATTTTCTCAAAAAGAAATTACGGATTTTGATTTTTGGCAAAAAAATATGCTATTAGTCCCAACAATATTTAAAAAAGAGTGTATTTTTTTGGTGTTAAAAATATTGTAAATTATATAAAAAAAATTAAATTATAAATTTTTTAGCTTAATTTGCAATATATTATTAAGCTAAAATTATTAAAAAAATCAAAACATTAAAAGTTGAGATGTGAATTACATTGGCAAATGAATTTTCTAAGTCAAGTGTTGACCCAAGTCACCAGTTTATTCTGGTTCTTGTTGGTTTAACCTTGTTTGCAACTGTACAATAACATAATCGATCCAATAAATAGACCGAACTGGTTTATCCTCCAGTTCTCAGTCGGATCGATTTGATCGGGAGCAAATATGACGGCTGTGTCTAATATAGAGTTTTTTAAAATGGTATAAGGGTTGAACTTTACTTTTTATTTAGTAAAAACTGAATTTTATAATAATAAAAGTAAAAAATAGAAATATTTAATTAAAATTTACCCAAAATAGAAAGATCTATTGTCCGATCATATCCATTTTAGAGAACCCCTTAATTGACATTCCAATGGTCAACTTTTTTTTTTTTTTTTAAGCTGGTTAACAACCAGACCCTTGGTCAACTTTGTTTTAATGAGTATATTTTGAATTTAATATATATATATATATATATATATATATATGAAGATAAGGAGTATCACATGACTTAACAAGGATCGGATTGATAAATTTTATATAGCTATAACAATTTATTAGCGTAAAGACAAACAGTTGTCTTGCAAATGATACTTTTTTTTTTCATTCAACTTTGTTTGAAAGTGTTTATACTTTATATAACCCTTTAACATTGATGTGAAATTTCTTAAAAAAAATCATTGATGTGAAATTTCTTAAAAAAAATCATTGATGTGAAATGTATAAACAAGGGTTTATGACCTCAAATATGATTATTTACATAATTTCTTTTTATTGTTTCCTAATTCAATCATAATTTTATACATAAATATTTCATCAACAACAATATAAATCAATTAATTGATCAATATTGTTTCAAACAAAGACCAAATAACACACACATGAATCCTAATTTTGAAATGAGTAAATTTGGACTTACGAATTTAACAATAAACATCTATTTAAACACTTTTTAACTGAGTTTAAAAAAAAATAACAATATTAAATATATTTTATGACTTAAATGACTGGGCACAATGTTACTAACATAAAAGACCAATTTTAAAACAAAACAATTAAAAGGACTAATCTAACACAAACGTTAAATTAATTATTTTTTTTTAGGGAAGAAGTTAAACTTAAAAGACCACAATATATTTAGCCTACAATATGAGTTTAAGAGACTTACAATATTGTTAGTGTAAATTAGTTCTATACTAACCTTCAATGGGAGCTTTCCAATTTTTCATGTCATACCACTAATTTAAAAATGCATTGGCAAGTGGAGTATTTTGATAAATGGAAATTTTTTATTTGATTTGTACGTCAATAAAAAATCTGGTTACTCTAATTGTGAATATATAACCAATTATAAGTTCATAAAGTGTAGGCTAAAGTCAAATTTAATATTGATGTATTGGCTCTCCAATTAATATATGTATTTATCATTACTTGCTAATATAGCTTGTTTCTACATACAAAAATTGTTTTTGTAATATAGGTTGAATTTCAAGGATGCAGTTATGGATCCACAGATTGACCTATTCAAGAAAGTTCATGGAATATCTATCTTTGAGTACTTTAAGAAAGATCCACAAATAAACTACATATTTAACAAATCAATGACTGATACATGTACACTCCACATGAAAACAATCCTTGAAATATACAAAGGATATGAGGGAATATCCACCCTAGTTGATGTAGGAGGTGGAAATGGACAAAGTCTCAAAGCCATTATATCCAAATATCCATCAATAAAGGCAATCAATTTTGATCTCCCACAAGTGATTGAACATGCACCATCCTCTCCAGGTAATTGTTTGATTGTATCTCAAATTTTATATTTAGTGACCACTTTCCCAAGATTATTTGAAATTTTGAAAGACTTTCCCATGGTTATGAAATATTGAAAAATTGTCAAATTTTATTAGGGATCGAACATGTTGGAGGAAATATGTTTGAATGTGTTCCACAAGGAGATGCTATAATGCTTAAGGTTGGTATACATACATAATATACACATTTATTATCTAATTAATTATAAATTATTAATTCTTGCTAATATTATATCGATTCTAATTTTGTGCTCATGGCTTATATTGTTGTAGCTTGTGTGCCATAATTGGCCAAATGAAAAATGCATAGAAATTTTAAGCAGTTGTCACAAAGCTTTGCCTCCAAATGGTAAGGTCATTATTGTGGAGTTCTTATCGCCAGAAGGTCTAGGATCAGTAAATGCATCTAAGATGGTTTCAATTGTTGACAACATCATGTTTATCACAGCTGGTGGTAAGGAAAGAACTCCAAAAGAATATGAGAGTTTAGGTAAACAATGTGGATTTTCTAAACTTCAAGTTGTTTGTCGTGCTTTCTCCATCCTCGGAGTGATGGAACTCTACAAGTAACCAAGTCACATCTAGGATCAATAAGTCACACATCGTTTGTAATATATCATATAAATGTGGCCATGTACTTTAAATTTTCTAGATTTCAAGTTGCTTGTTGCACTTTAGTTGATACTGTCATAGTGTTCTACCAAAAAAAAAAATATTGTCATGGAGTTCTACAAATAAGTGAATCGCTTTAATTGGGAAATGCAGTTTTTTTTGAAAAGAATGAAATTATCTTCAATTAATTGGAAGATCCAAGGCTAATACATGATGAATAACATAAGAAAAACTTTTAGAACACAATGTTGGGCGCCATAAAAAGCAAACCAAGCGCTCACTCTCTATGACTGGGCACTAGAGGCTGGGCGCTAGGCGCCCTTGATAGCTTCGTTCCGGGCGCTAGGCACCCGTACGGTCATCACATGCGATTTTGGGCTACCAGAAACCTCTGTTTTATGCGTTTTCATAATGTTTTTGGATTCCAATAGCCGCCGCAATGGCTCTGCTAGGGTTTCCTTGAAACCAATTCCTTCATGATTCTATTGGCTCACTGCTTTTTCTCAATTCATTACGTGATTGCTAGTTGTTTAATTGTCCACCAATTCCTTGAAACCAATTTCTGCTAGTTGTTTAATTGTCCACCAAATCATCACATCCCATTCGGTGGCTGATCACCAAATTTAATTATCCACCATTTCATTACTTGATTGCTTTTTGTCCACCAACTCATCACTTTTGATTTCGTGATTGCTTGGTTGAATTGGTGCATACGTACGGATATCTCTTCTGTTTGATTTCGATCCCAGCTGCCATGTTCGACTGGCAGGCTGAGATGTCTGTTCCGGCAGCACTCCCAAAGGCTGCAAGGGTTATCATACCGCCCCCACCAGTTGCTTCTCCGGTGATTTCATTTGCACAGGCTTTGACAGCTTCGACCAAGGCTGTTTCCAATGACAATTTACCTCAACCTTTGATTCGAGGAGAAAGAGTTAGCATCAAGATTACGCAGGATATCTATGAAAAAGGAATGGCTGTTTGTAAGACAAATTTGCGAGGTAGGCTTGTTCTGAACAAAGGCGATAAGCCTTATGCGACCAAAGAATTTCAGTCGAAACTCCAAAAACTTTGGAAGACAACAAGAGCATGGAGTATGATGTCTTTAGGAAGAGGGTACTATGAATTTTTCTTTGCAACAAAGATGGATATGGGCACGGTCAGGGCTGCGGGCACGGTCAACTTAGAAGCCAGGTGTCCTTCGACTGTTTGAGTGGTCCAAAGATTTTAATATGCATACTCAGCGCAACACACATGCTCAGGTGTGGATTCGATTGCTTGAATTGCCTCAGGAGTATTGGATGGAGCAGACACTCCGAGAGATTGCCAGTGCGATTGGTACACCTCTTTTGATTGACAATGTGACGTCCAAGCGCTTGTTCGGTCACTATGCACGTATTCTCGTTGATATGGATTTCTCTCGCAAGCTCTTTCATGAAATTGTGATCGAAAGGGAAGGGTATTCCTTTACAATCGAAGTGGCCTATGAATGGTTATCGGATTTCTGTTCTCACTGTCAGAATATAGGTCATGATGTCACTGCTTGCAGACGACTTTATCCTAGGAAGGAAGCAACGACACCTAAGGAACAAATTGCGCAGGGGAAGAAGCAAGTCCCTGCAAAGAAGGTTACTTAGGTACCAATTAAATATAATCCATCTGGCATTGGTTCCTCTGTATCTTTTAGCTCCTTAAAAGAAAATGATTCAGAACCGATAAATATAGATAAGGAAACAAAAGCAGCCCCACAACAATCAATGAATTCATGGGTTCCCATTCAGAAAACAATTGAGGCCGCACCTTTGGAGGAGGAAACGAAAACTGTCCCACATCTGCAGCACCAATCCACAAATTCAGATATTGCAGTTCAAATACCACTTGAGGTCGCATCTAATTTGGAGGCTTCCTTGGAGATGGATGTAGTGTCCCAATCCCAAGGGGACGATATTATTGACCACATAGATGACATCCTGGTTGTAACACCGACAATTATGGTAACTCCTATTTCTCATAGCCATGTTGTTATTGATAATACTTTTAGCATACAACTTGAGAATGTATCTGATGAGATAGCTAGAAATGATTTGGAGGAGAACCAAGAACATATTTTATCCCCAGTCAAGGAAAAAACATTAGATGTTAGTAGTATTGTGGTGCCAGATGGTGCTCATGTAGACCCGCTGCTGCAGAAAGACTTAGATTTATGCAAACTTGGCTAGCAAAGGTTGTTGTGAACGAGATGTCATTTAAGGAGGTAGTTTCAAAGTCTTAGAAATTTTTTTTTTTTGCAAAAGGCTTCATACAAAACTCACTCTCAGGGTCCTCTTCCTCCGTTTAAATGAATATTATTTTTTGGAACATCTGGGGGATTGGTATAATGATTCCAGGCTTAATTCTACGTGGTTCACTATGTTGCATTCTTCTTTGTTGGCGGATTTTTCTAGGGACAGGAATGAGATGCCTTATAATTATAAATTTTCTTAGCTATTTCGGTCCCTTGTTTTTCATGTATATATTTATTTTTCTTTTGAGGGTTTTTCCCTTAATGTAAATATTTTCTTAGCTATTTCGGCCCCCCTTAATGTAAATATTTTTCCCTTTTTTATAATAATATTATGTATTGGAAATGAGGTAGAGGATGAGGGCTTCTGTTGGGTGCCAACCTAGTTGGGATGCTTCAGATTCTCCCGGATGTCTAACCTTTCTCTTGGCCTTATCGAAAAAAAAGATTTCAATGGTTGTAACTCTTCGTAGATTTGATTGGAATGTATTGTTTTATTGTTATTACAAAAATGTAAGTTAACCAATACATTTCTTGAATCAAAAGTTATGATTTCAAAAGAATGCAACTCTTGGTGAAAGGATTCTTTCTCAATTCGAAGTGGTATAACATGTGTTATAAATACACGGTCTATAACCATCAAAAAGTACATTGAATTTATGGATCCCATTGATATCACACTTGTGTCTCTCTCATAAATGGATGGTGGGTAAATGGAGGGAATAGATGGATGTTGGGTAAATGGAGGGAATATGAACTCACTAGGGTTACAATCATAATGTAAACCAATCTACAACCTATTTTTTTGTCATAAAATTCCCCGAAGATGCAAAAACATGGAACCATTAGAGGGTGTGTGATGTCTACATACCAAAGATGGTGGACAAATGGGGACGGCGTTTTGGTTTCGTTAAGTTCAGGGTGGATACTGAACTGAAGGATTTGTTACAGAAACTGGAGTAAGTTTGGGTGCGGTGAGTGTAAGATAAGTCTCAATCTCTCCCGGTTTAAAAGAAATGAAAATAGTGCAGCCAAAGGGTATAGAGACATCACAAAAAGGGTTAGAAGGAAGGATGAATATTGTCTTGAGTAGAAAATATTTCTTAATGACTCGACAAACATAGTTCGATGAGGGGAAGGGTGCTAGAAGTCCAAAGAGAATGGCACAAGGGTATCAGAACTGAACAAATGTTTTAAGGGAAGGCTAGCTTATGCTGGTGATGTTAAAAGGTGTCAGACTAACTTTCCAGTGTTTATGTTTAAGCTAGACAATAATATAAAAAACATATGTTATGGGACACCACTTGTGTACCATTGAGATACCGTGCCACATAGAAAGGTCTAAAGAAGAAAGAGAAAAAATATGTATGTGAAGTGCTATGTGGCACACCTTCATTGGTCAATGTTATATAACATTGATATCCCAATGACACACAAGTGGTGTCCATGTTTTATGACATAATTTTCAATGAGTAGGTTTTTTAGTGAAAAACATGGTATATATTTAATATTATTAACTAATTTGACACGTGGACTTTCCAAATTTGACTTTGGAAAAAACATTTATTTAAACTTGTTTGGATTGAAAACTGTTCTCAAGTTACATAAAAAAAAGTTTTAGTGAGGTAATATATTTCAATACAATCATGATATTTCAACACCTTGTTAAAGAGTCTTATATCATAAAAAATATGACATTAACATGTGTTTATTTGTGGATACATTCTTGAACTCACGAGGTTGTTTTATGGGGTTGTGATCAGCTCAACCACAACTTCTAAGACAGTATTAAAGCTTCTTTCAAGATCCATTGTGCCATATGCTATCAAGTTTTCTCTAACAGATCACCCTCCATTTATATCAATGTACCAAGTTCACTAGAGTTAAACGTAATGGGATGTGTTAATGAGTCTCACATTGAATAAAAGATTATATGAATATATGTTAATAAGTTGGAGAAATCTCCACTTCACAAACCAATTTTGTTGGATTGTCTTAGACTCAACCATAACTTCTAAGACATTTCGATTTTCTTTACATCCATTTAATACTCTTGATCACTATCTCTTTTCTCGTCACATCTATTATCTTACCCACTCTTGATTAGCATACAATCCCATAGTTAAAAACCAAAAGGACAATGATCACTCTAAGTCACTCTAAGGACAATGTTTTAAGGGAAGGCTAGCTTATGCTGGTGATGTTAAAAGGTGTCAAACTAACTTTCCAATGTTTATGTTTAAACTAGACAATCATATAAAAACATATGTTATGGGACACCACTTGTGTACCATTGAGATACCAATTAGCCAATGAAGGTGTGCCACATAGTAAGGTCTAAAGAAGAAAGAGAAAAGATATGTATGTGAAGTGCTATGTGGCACACCTTCATTGGCCAATGCTATATAACATTGGTATCCCAATGAAAGTGGTGTCCATGTTTTATGACATAATTTTCAATGTGTAGGTTTTTTAGCGAAAAACATGGTATATATTTAATATAAGGGTTAATAGCGTTTTTCATCCCTATAATATAGGCCATTTTCGAGTTTCGCCCCTATAAAATTTTCTGTTTGATTTGCATCCTTGTAAAACTTTTTCTTTCCAGAAAACACCCATCCTCCATCCAACTCACCAAATGCGCATATGTGGCGCTGACTTGGATTTTTTAATTATTTTTATTTATTTGTAATTGTGCACATCATATTTTATTTTTTAAAATATCTGAAAATTAATTTTCAAAAATAAAAAAATCCAAAAAATCAGAAAAAAATTCAAATTCATTTCCAAAAAATTTAAAAATAAAAAAAATTCAAACATTTAAAAAATCAGAAAAAATATTCGGTTTTTTTTTAAAGATTCTGGAGTTTAATTTTCAAAATAAAAATAATTAAATTTAGAGAAAACAAATTTGAAATTTAAAAAAAGTCAGAAAAATATAGTTTTAAAATTTTTTCTACAAAAAAAAAATCTGGAAAATCTGAAATTAAAATTTTAGAAAAAAAATCATTTTTTTTTACGAAATTTTAGAAATTAAAAAGTTAATTTTTTATTTTTCAATTGAATGTATTAATTTAAGAATAAAAAATTTAAAAAATCTGAAAATTAATTTTCGAAAATATAAAAATCGTAAAAATTAGAAAAAATTCATTTTTTATTTTAAAAAAATTCAGGAAAAATATTTTTAATTTTTCAATTCTAACAAAATATGATATAAATTTTAATTTTTTTTATTTTCAAAGAACAGTTTTTAATAATATTCTTAATTTTTTCAAAAAAATCTAACCTTTTTTTAAAAATTTAAAATTTCTTTTATTTTGAAAATTTAATTCCGGAATTTTTAATAATCTTCTTAATTTAAAAAAAGATCCAAATTTTTTTAATTTCGAAAATAACTGAATGTTTTTTTCGATTTAAGAAAAAAAATTCTAAATTTAAAATTTTCTAAATTAAAAAACTAAATTCCATATTTTAAAATTTTCGAGAAAATATCTGAATATTTTTCTAAATTTTTTAAAAAAAACTGAATTTTTTTCGGAATTTTAGAAAGAAAAAATATTTTTTTTTTCGATTTTTTAAATTTTTTGAAAAAAAATATGAATATATTTTTGATTTTATCTAATTTTTAATATTTCAAAAAAAAATATAAAAGTTTTTTCTGATATATTTAAATTAAGAAAAAAAATCTTTATTTTTTTAGATTTTAAAATTTTTGGGAAAAAAATCTGAATATTTTTCTAAATTTTAAAATTTCCAAAAAAAAATCTTAATGTTTATATCAAAAAAAAATTCGTAGTAAAAAAAAAATTCCGTAAATAAATATAAATGAATTTTTATTTTCAATTTTTTTAAATTAATATAAATGAATTTATATTATATTTTTTTCAAAAAAAGGCACAAAAGCCACTTGTACCCCTAAAATAATAATAATAATTATACAGTCAGCACGCCACATAAGCATATATGCACAATCAGCATGCCACACAGTGTATCATGTCAGCAAATATGCACAGTCATATTGGGGAGGGGTGTTTTCCGGAAAAAAAAAGTTTTACAAGGATGCAAATCAAACCGAAAATTTTATAAGGACGAAAACCAGAAATAACCTATATCACAGAGGTGAAAAGCACTATTAACCCTTAATATAATCAACTAATCTGACACGTGGACTTTTCCAAATTTGACTTTGGAAAAAACATTTATTTAAACTTGTTTGGATTGAAAACTGTTCTCAAGTTACATAAAAAAAAGTTTTAGTGAGGTAATATATTTCAATACAATCATGATATTTCAACACCTTGTTAAAGAGTCTTATATCATAAAAAATATGACATTAACATGTGTTTGTAATTGGATACATTCTTGACCTCACGAGGTTGTTTTATGGGGTTGTGATCAGCTCAACCACAACTTCTAAGACAATATTAAAGCCTCTTTTAAGATCCATTGTGTCAATGCTATCAAGTTTTCTCTATCAGGTCACCCTCCATTTATATCAATGTACCAAGCTCAATAGAGTTTGACGTGATGGGATGTGTTAATGAGTCTCACATTGAATAAAAGATGGTATGAATATATGTTAATAAGTTGGAGGAATCCCCACTTCACAAACCAATTTTAATGGGTTGTCTTAGACTCAACCATAACTTCTAAGACATCTTGATTTTCTTTACATCCATTTAACACTCTTGATCACTATCTCTTTTCTCGTCACCTCTATTATCTTACTCACTCTTGATCAGCATACAATACCATAGTTAAAAACCAAAAGGACAATGATCACTCTAAGACATTTTCTATTTGGTGTTCCCACATTGATGCTAAGGAAACTACAGATAAGCCAGAAATATATGGTACTTTTTTTAAAGCAGAAATTGGAGTGCAAAGACATTACATGACATAATTGACATTCAAGCTATGTCGGCACCCGAAAACCACCACATATCAATTGCAACACCCTAAATTTAGTATGAATAAAAGAAAATGATGATGCAACACCATATTCCTATTAAAAACATCTTTGAAAACTAAGAGCATCAATCCTAGTAGCGCATTGATTACCTTCACGATAAATATGCGAGGTCATGAAAGACATATTCTTAATTATTAGAAATCGTGGTGGGGCCTAACACAACCCCACAAAACCGGCTTGTGAGAGGAGGATTGCTCCCACTTATAAACACATTGTTAGGCCATGTCCTAACCGATGCGGGACTCTTAACACACTCCCTCACATTCAGGACCGAACATCTAAAGCGTGGACATAAATGGCGGGTGGCCCGATAACGGAAACCTGATAGCAGGTGGCCCAACGGATCTTGGAGGAGGCTCTGATACCATATTAGAAATCGTGGTTGAGCCTAACATTAATCATATCCAAGTAATTAACCATTTGTTTGTTATTTCCAAGAAACGATGCTAGGAGATTTAAAAACCAACGTAACCAACTGCAAATCAATCTCTAAACAAAGAGTGAATCAACCATTTTTAGAAGCATTTTCAATAGTCAATAATGAAAGAAAAACATCCCAAAAGTGAGCATTATAATCACTATTAATGCCCCTACAAGCAAGATGGTCCCGGACACCCTTTAGTTGCACCATTAGTGTTACATTTAATACAAGGCACCTTAGGATTGTGAATATTGACCAAAATAGCTTTCGGAATTTGGAACTCTTACATATTACTAGAGGAGAAGGCATTAGAAAGGTTCCTTATCAAAGACAATTAAAATAATAACGTTACTCCAATGAACATGTTTACCATCAAACCTAGGTGCTCAATTCCTGATTAGATTCTATTCTTGATTTAATTCCTATCATTCCCACAAACCCCTACACTTATATGATCTAACCTTGAGTAAGCTCAAACTAGCCGCAGAATCAAGAGCTTAATCCAGGAACGCATTGAAATAAAAAATTAATAGTGTATTTAAACCTAAAAAAACAAAAGCAATAATTAAACGATTAAGATTTATGGCATAACATTCACGATTAAGTTTTCAACAACCAAAAATGCATGTATATAGTAAAAAGGAAATACAAATATAATATAGGCTATAAGATAAGATAGCTTATATTATATATTTATGTAACGGGTCAGAGTAATATAATTGTTAAAGAATTATAAAACCCCACCAAATGAAATAGTGACACACAAGCACCAAATTAATCAAATAAAATCTTGCTATAAGAAACAGCACTTGATGAAAGCAAACACACACCATCAAAGGATCACAAAAACTAAGCCAAAAGAACATGTCCTATACCAATGAGGAAGAGAATCATATGGTTGAATCTCACACCCCACAAATAGATGACAATGATACACTCTCAGCTATGGTACTAGGTGCCAATTTGGTGTTTCCTGCAGTTCTTAACGCTGCAATTGAACTCAATTTATTTGATATCATTGCTAAGGAAAGTAATGGTGGATTCATGTCATCTTTTGAAATTGCTTCAATGCTACCAACTCAACACTCTGATTTGCTGAATAGACTCGATCGTATGTTTCGATTGCTTGCAAGCTACTCTCTTCTGTCTGTTTCTACTCGTAACAATGATGATGGTAGCATAGTGAGAGTTTATGGGATCACACCTTCTGGTAAATATTTTGTCAAGCATGAAAATGGTGATTCTTATTTGGGCTCATTCACATCATTTTTGTCTCACCCTGCTTTGTCAATGGTGTGGTAAGTATTTGTATAACTTGATTGATGTAGTCAATTTACAACATACAGAGTAGTTAATAAGCTCATGTATGAAAAACATAATTCCTCAAAACCGAAAAAAAAAATGCTCATGTAAGAATTGAAATTTATCAATCTGCCGTATTATTTTTGTGAGAAATATTTACTTATTTATTTCATTACCGTCAAAATAAATCCTTTAGAAAGAGTGGCTGGGCCTAACACAACCCCACACCACAAAACAAGCTTGTGAAATTAGGATTGTCCCCCACTTATAAACACACGCTCAAGTCATCTAGCGAAAACTGATAGCAGGTGGCCCATCGAATCTTGGAGGAGACCTTGATATCATTTTACACAAAACCAACTTGTGAAATGAGGATTGCCCCCACTTATAGACATATATTCCGGCCATTTTATGTCCGATGTGAGACTCTTTAACAAAATCATTACTATATGAAATTTTATAAGTTTGATATGTTTTATAAAAGTTTTGAATTCAACAGACAGGTCGATTATTTTTTATATATCTCACCTAATGTTATTAATTATTGTAATTGAGAGCCTCTAAGTTTGAATATGGATGACTTGATGCCATAATTTAATATACGCACAAGTTTATCAACTCTATAATTTAGTTTAACATGACAACATAACCTTCTTTTTTGAATTCTTGAACACATGTTTTTCTTTTAAAGAAAAAAATATTACTTGCCAATAGCTTGTTGATATATGTAAAAAATATTTTTATAATGTGTAGGTTGAATTTTAAGGAAGCAATTATTGATCCAGAGGGTGACCTATTCAAAAAAGTTCATGGAATAACAATGTTTGAATACTTTAAGAAAGATCCACAGATAAATGAAATATTTAACAAATCAATGACGGATACATGCACAACTCACATGAAAAGAATCCTTGAAATATACCAAGGATTTGAGGGAATATCAACTTTGGTTGATGTAGGGGGTGGAACAGGACAAAGTCTCAAAATGATTATCTCCAAATACCCATCAATAAAGGCAATTAATTTTGACCTTCCACAAGTAATTGAAAATACACCACCTTTTTCAGGTAATCCATTTCTCATGTAATATTATTTTTTAATAAATAAACAATTTAATTTCCAATATTATTAATTGAAAATTTTCAAATTTCATTTAGGCATTGAATATGTTGGAGGAAATATGTTTGAAAGTGTTCCACAAGGTGATGTCATAATGATCAAGGTATTTGTGTGTATGGGATTTGCTGACCTATACCTACTAGTTTTAGTTTTTATATACAAGTGTTTTAGTAAGTTATAACTAAACTGTGGTTTTCTTAAAAAAAATAAATAAATTGTGGTTAAATACAGAGTGTGTCTCGTTAAAACATTCTAAAGAATAAATAGGTTTAAATTAGCGGCTCTTGGTGATATTTGCTAGAATACATCCACTAATTTTTTTTTGAAGAAATATGTTAAATGATAACTAAAAATTTGTTATATATCATTAGATATGTTGCTAAAATACTCATTTATTAAAACTAATATTGGATGTACTAATTCTTAGGTTATTAATTTGTGAATTTTTTAGACAAAAAAACCACCAATTAATAACTGAAGAATTTGTGATTATATCATTGATTATCAATAAGATAGTTCTTAACTATGTATTTATTTATTTTATTTTTTAAATAAGTTCTTAACAATGTATTTATTTATTTATATTTTAAAATAAGTTCTTAACAATGTATTTTGTATCCTTGGATTATATTTCATTGCTCTAGGCTGTCAGCCATAATTGGTCGGATGAAAAGTGCATAAAAATGTTTAGCAATTGTTACAAAGCTTTGCCTCCAAATGGAAAGCTCATTCTCATAGAACCCTTGCAACCAGAAGATCTAGAACCAACAAATGTATCTAGATGGCTTTCAATTGCTGATAACATGATGTTTGTCACAGCTGGTGGAATGGAAAGAAGTGTGAAGGAATATGAGAGTTTGGGAAAACGATCTGGATTTTCTAAAATTCAAGTTGTTTGTCTTGCTTTCTCTATCATTGGAGTGATGGAACTTTACAAATAATTAAATCATATTAATAGCAATTTATATTTTAATATGGAGGATTGATATATACATGTTTGGAAATAACTTTTGTAACAATATGTTTGCAAACGTGATTAATAAGTGTTGTCAATTCCTCTTAATTTTTCAATTCATAGAATTGATCTTTTTTTTTTTCTTCTAAAGGAGCTACTTGGAATCATCTTTGATGTGAATAAGAGAATCAATCAAATAAACATAATTACAAATATAAAATCATTTTTTTTATTAGAGCGAGTACAAGAAATGTCTTTGAACAAGATGCAAATAAATGACTAGTGGATTCAATATAAGAAAAACACCACACAACATTGTTGATACACGTCTTTATTACTCCTCTTCTCCATAATTTCTACTCTTCTTGGGAGTCCATGTTATAGTAAACACCATCTGAATGCACTGATTTTTTACGGTACAATTGTGATCCACAATTGCTTGCTATCTGCCACAAAATCGTTGGTAAAACACTTGCTAGACAACACAATATCATGCACAGCAGACTGCACACTAAACATGATCGGTCCTAAGATTTTTAGTGTTATGGACCAATCAATAAATTTGTGTCATTTTAATTATTCTAATATTTTTTGTTTTTTCATTTTTTTCTTGCAAAAAATTCATTCATAATCAATGTTTTCTAAAAATATATTTTTAATAGAATTAAATAAAGTGATGTAAAAATATGTATATAGTACTAACATATAAGTAAAATAATAATTTGAATGCCCCTAAAAAATGATGTCATGAGCTTCCACCTCTCAGGTCCATGGCCACCTAATGATGATAGCAACCTCGTATTTTTCTATCATGTAGTATAGAAAAATAAGAGGTTGCCTAAAAAAAGAATCTTCCAAATTTATTTGGTAAAACTTATTTTTTTAAAAATATTCACCTTTAAACCGGACACCATTTCAAGGCTTCTTAAAATCATTTTGATGATCCATAAACTATCCCAAATACCTTCTTTTATCAATATAGTGTCGTCAACATATCGTAGGATTTTAAACTCTTGGTCATCAACTACCTTGAAGCTTCTGTAAGAGCATGTATCCACCGCCATCTTGATCAAACCAAAGAGGAACTTCAGCCGCAATTAGAAAAAGGCTTAAATAGGTCTTTCGTCCCTGCAAATATAGGTCATTTGAATTTTCGTCCCTGAAGTTACTAATCCTTCCAATCTGCCACTGCAAATATTAATCATTTGAAAAATGGTCCTAATTACATCTAATTAGTAACTTCAGGGATGAAAATTCAGATGACCTATATTTACAGGAATGAAAGACCTATTTAAGCCAACCACCTCGCCCAATCATCACTTGCCACATGGGCACCACGTCGCTAATGACAGCCCACCTCAGCAAAAAAACCTAATTAGGACCAAAAGTCAAATGATTAAATTTTGCAATGGCAGATTGGAAGAATTAGTAACTTTATGGACGAAAATTCAAATGGCTTATATTTGCAGGGACGAAAGACCTATTTAAGCCAATTATATTTTACTTTTTCCAAGATTTTACGTGTCTTTATCTCTCTAAATGAAAGAAATGAAGAAAGACATAAATGGAGAGGATCTTAACTTATCACAAAGGCCTTCCTTAAAAAAAAAAATTAATAATAATCACAAGTTTTAACTGCTTTAATTAGGAGAAGCTTAATTTTGATAACACATATGGTACTATACATAAGATAAGATATGTTATTTTGATAACATATATTATTCCCAATTCATTTCTTAAACCGAACCTTATTTGAACACGAGGGCCCCATAAAGGTGCAAATCCTGAATTGGTGTGCTTGGTTTGGTGCGAAAAACATCAGATAGATACTAGTATCTAGTATACTAGACACAGATTATATGACACAAGGATTCTCATCAGACTCTCTTACAACATGATTGGGTACCCATGCAATGGCCTTGTTGCTAACAAAATGACATATTGGAATTGTTCCAGGTTTGACTTTGAGAACTTCATAAAGCACTTCAGGATCCATACCTCTCGTGTCATGGTGGCATATTGTTAGTGCCTTCGCTTTAGTTCCATCAGAGGCTACTAAAGGAACTATGTATGTTGATGTTGCATTGACTTGGTGGCAATAAAATACAACTTCTTCGAAATTTAGTTTATGACACATCACGGCTTTGTCTCCAATTTTCTTCACTTCCTCTACTATATATTGGTCTTGGTTTTGGGCAAAGGAACTTGAAATCACCTTAATATTTGTTCCAAGCTTTGAAATGGCGAAATCTATCATTGATTCTAGGGATGATGCGCAATACTTGTGTTCCCCTATAGCAGCTGGGTTCACACAATAGCTATTAAGACTATGTGTTTCACTCCATATCCATGTTCCCAAAGGTTGTCTTATTCTTCCAACAGGTATCCATGCATTTGGTCGTAACGGTTGCCTATCAGAATGCTTGTGGAAGCCTAAGCTCATTTTCTTTCCAGGGTAGAGGTCATGTTGGAAAAAGGCTGTCCAATCTTGCTTGTCAAATTGATCACTAATGGGTACATTAGTTTCGATGTCTGCACCATTAAAAATAAAAAGTATTATTTTCTGAATAAGATATTAAGACATATATGATAAAGATCTCGCTAAGTCGTACCCTGAGAACACATGTTAAAGAATTTTAAAAAACAATTTTGCAATGATATGAATATATTTTTTTACTTTTGAAACATTTAGTGCTCGATTTTTAAGACAGCAATTACTTCAATTTGTTAAGTTTCTAAAGTACGTGTTTTGTTGTAGTTGAGCAGTTCAACTCTCGGATTTTGTCTTTTATTCCGTAATTTTCTAAAGTATTAATATAAATGGTCAAACAAAGTAGTCACGGTATATGATTTGTGGCTGTCAACAAAGTAGTCACGGTAAGAAACATGTTCTTGCTGGTTTTGAAGGTCGGAGGGGGGTGTGGCAGTGACGTCGCCGTTTGTGGGCTTGGGAGGAAGAGTTGGTAGAGGAGTGTAGGGAACTATTACTCACAGTTACATTGCAAGTTTCTTCTTCTGATAGGTGGCTTTGGTTACCGGATCAGACTGGTGGGTAGTGGGTACACAGTCTGTGGTGTGTATGACTTGTTGACATCGCAGGAACAACCCCTTTTACATCAAAATTTGGAGTTAATCTGGCATAAAAAGGTACCTCAGAAAGTCTATATCTTTGCTTGGCGACTGCTGAGGGATCGGTTACCTACTAAAGAAAATTTGGCAAACCGTGGTATTATTTCTATGGAGGTGCGGTTGTGTATCGCTGGGTGTGGGCATGTTGAGGACTTGAATCATTTGTTTTTGTCTTGTCCATCTTCTGGTGTGTTGTGGCCGTTGGTGCAGGCTTGGCTTGGTGTTGAAGGGGTTGAATCTCAGATTATTTCAGACTATTTCTTGCAATTTATTCATTACACAGGTGGTTTGAAATCGCGACGATCGTTTTTTCACCTTATATGGCTCCTGTCTGTTTGGGTTTTGTGTAATGATCGGAATGACAGGTTATTCAGGAATAAACAAAGCTCTCTACCGCAAATGTTAGATAAAGTAAAATCTTATTCCTTACGGTGGTTGAAAACTAGTAATGTTGTATTTAGTTTCGGTTCTCATAATTGGTGGTCGAACCCGCTCTTATGTTTGGGTATCGCCCGATTGTTTTGTAATTTGACTAGACTGTATTCTTTCCGTGATTGTTATGGCACACCTTGTGCTGCAGCAATTACGATGTTGGTGTTAATATAATTAATTTTTGTTTGTTAAAAAAAAATTATGTCTGGATCGGTCCTAGGGTGTCAACCTTGAACATTGAAATCATGGCATAATTACTAGTAACAATATTTCTAAAATATAGACAATCAAAAAGAACAAAGGGGGTCTAACCCGAAATAAACAGGTCGAGGAGAGTCTTCGGCATAGAAGTGTTTGGCCAAACGGATTTCCAATATTCTTCTTCAGATTGTGAAGCATCAATTTCCACAAGAGTTAACTACACCAAAATTTCAAATTAAAAGAAAAAGTAATTCAGAATCTTGGTCCCCTTCGCACGTAGGGTGAAAAGGCATTATTAATGTATAGTCTCTTAATAAAATACATCAACCCCAACGAAAGCTTACAAAATAAGTATGTATAGTCTATCAATAAAATACCAAATTCAAATTGTACCAAATTCAAATTAAACTGATAGCTAGTGATGGCAGTAGTTGGATAAAAGTGTCTCTAACTACGAGGTCTGAATCATTGGTTAGTTGAATTTAGTTGTGTTTGATCTCCGTTACATTTATTTATGAAGTATTTCATGATGTATATAATTTCCAAGGTTAGAAAGAATCGAGCCGAGTCAAATCAGATTCAGTTCGGATCGACTCGATAAAAATTAAACAAGTCGAAACTTGACTCAACTTTGTCATGATTTTTTTCTGCTCGAACTCGACTCGATTTAAGCTCACGAACAACTCGGTTCGGCTCGATACCTCGAATCAAATTAGAAACTATTAATTTCTATTAGAAAATTGTTCAAAAAATAAAAATTCTATTGAAAACAGACATGGATTCCTTCCTGAAAAGAGTAAGGCAGTAGGTAATTCGTGATGAAAAATGAAATATCTCAAATCAAATAAACTACAGAAAATAGCTTACACATATTAGAAGAACTAAACAAGATAATTGTTTAAACTCCATTTAAGCTACATGCAGTGGTGGTTATAGAAGCTATATGTAATGTGTGTCTATATATAATGAATCAATGGGTGCCTGTGGAGAGAATTCCGCAACCATGTTGAGAGAAATGGTAGCACATGGAGGCTGCTGAACCAATTTTGCATACCATTATCTCCTATCTCTTGTACATACATTTGAGTATAGTTCAAGTAAACAATCACATGTCATTCTCCTTTCTTCTATCTAAAACAATGGCACATGTCATTATGTTGTACAAACCATACAAATGATTTTTTTTTATTATCAATACAAATGAAACTTTAATGACGTTAAAAATGTATTTAGTTTGACTTATTCTTAAATTGGTTTTAATTTTCATATGAGAATTTAAATGAATTAAAATTAGATCAATTCACATCAATTTAAATGCCCTATAAGCCTATATATATTTTTAAGTCAAAGTAAGTTTTAAATTTATTAACGCTTTTTTACAAATGCTTTTTAAATGACTTAAAGGTATAAGTGATTATAAATTTGAGATTAATTAGAATACTCTGACGGTGTAAAATCATTTTACACTGTCAACCAATAGAATTCTAACACATCCACTTTTAAATTAGTTTCAAACGAATTCTAACCATCATTTTTCACACCAAAACCCCATTTTTGATCCTCAAACACTCATTAATTACCACAACCCACTAGTAACTTAGTAAAAATAATGGCTCCCACTTGAAACACTAAAAATAATCCTCAGAGTTAAATTACTAATTTACCCTTGCTCACACAATGACCAAAATACCCCTAAGCTCAAAATGACTAAAATACCCTTCTAACACCGAATTCTAATAATCCCAACCAAAATACACACATAGGCAATTAATCACATACAAGCACATATAAATACATATAAAAATTAATTAAAATAAATCTAACGAAAATCGGGCTGTTACATATTGTCGTTTCGTCCAAACAACTCACGTTACTTATTTTAAGTTGAAGATATAAAATAAAAGAGATAAGGGTTAGAGATTGAAATTTTTATCTCTTTGCAACAGAGGAAGTTACATGTTTTGGTTGTAGAAAAGTAAGCAGCGGTTATGACTCTTTGAATCCCCCATATTTATTTCGTTGGATATTAAATAACATTCATGTCATGTTTAGTTACCTTAAGTAGACTATACAAGTGATGAGGTTGTTGGAACTTTCTAACCTAATCCGTTGTCAAGATGCACATGTTGACCGCACGATGATCCTTACGTGCGGGGTCTATACTATCTCGATTGATTTAGGTCTATTCCTCTGATGGCTAACTGCACCTGCTGATAACATGGTGATCCTTACGTGCGGGGTCTTGCTAATTCAAAGGTAATTGAAACATAAACTTAAATTGGCATTCCTAGGTTTCAAAAGGCAATGAAGGCAAATATTCCCGAAGGTCTTCCCATATATGAATCTTAAGGCACTCACAACACACTCTTCTTCTCCCCTTGGTAGTTCTACAAACGGGCAGCCCTATCAACGTCTACCTTACCTAGAGGTCGAGGACAATGGTATTACTAAGTTCACTCCCATTGGTACTTGTTTCCCTAATTAATAACTAGTTACATCCTAGGTTTAGCAGATTTTACTCAATATTAGTAACGTCACCTCCTAAGTACTTACTACTATGGTCAACTCGCTCTTGGTATCTTTCGTTTAGTTATTAACTACTTACATCCTAGATAGGCAGAAATTAGTATACAAGATATAAATATCAAAATATAAGCTTCCTATAGTATTATCAATATTAGGCCCTATCACAACCTATGTAGCTAATCTAGGATTGCACTTCGCCGCAATAAATTAATCCTAATAAAACTTAATATCGAACATAAAATATACTAAAATAAAACTACATTAAATTAAATAATTATCCAACAAAGCAAATAGATGTTCAATAATAACTAAAGCAAAATACAAAAAGATAAAAACATACCCTAGAAAAGATAGGAGAAGATAGAACTCCTTTGGCTTCTAAAATCACCTTCCTCTTGAACTGCTCCAGTTCGGAACGAGAAATTGTGAATGAGGAATGCAGTATTTATAAAGAAAATTTCCACCTGACTTGGGCTAAAAATATGGGCTTTCAAGGGCAAAAAAGTCACAAAAAATGATTTTTTTCACAAGTCACCAAGCGTCAGGCGCCTAGGGCATGCGCTAGGCGCATGTGCCTTACAGCTCCAGGTGCCCCAAAGCATGCGTCTGGGCGCTTTTATGCTCCTTCTAGGCACCTAGCGCCTCATTTGATGGTGAATGTTATTATGTTACTATTACTTGGTGTGTCGTGTGTTTGTGAGCCATTATTTCCTGAGTTTGTGGTTGGGCCTGGAAATTACGGAGATAGAGGAGAAAGATGAAAGGGTTGGTTGTTGATGTTTGAAGAAGGGATCACATGATGAGCATTATTCTGAAAAGTCTTTATGAACCGTTGTTTGGGAAATCTGATTACTCAATATATTTTCAAATAATCAAGTATTAAAAATTACATTAAATGATTATATAAATATATCTGTACAAGTGTTTAAAAAAAATCAAACTATGCTCGGGCATGTAGGACAAACCTCTATGCTTTTTATGATTAACGTTAATGGGTATATTATTTTGACAATAAATGGCGTGTTAACCCGTGCATTGCACGGGTGATAGACTAATATGTTTTCAATCTTAAATTGTTTCATTTTTTTTATTTATTAATGAAAATTATTTATCCCGTGAATTTTTAAATATGTATGTTTTTTTTTTCCCGCAATGATGATAAATATGTGTCCCATATCTTTCTATGCTTATTAATGATAAATATATGTCCCGTGTTTTTATGCATAGATGAAAGATATATTTATGGGTTTCAAATCGTTGTCGGTGAAGCGTTAATGCGGTTGTCCTCTCACAGTCTTGGTGTGAGTTGATTCTGTTGTGGTCACTGGTCTCGTTCAACGTCGTCGTTATCTAGTACTGCTCTAGCACTAACGCAGTTATGAGTTAGTTTTTTGTGGTGAATTATGTCAGGTCGTGAGTTTCTTGATCTGGTTTTGCTATGTTTTTTCATTTATGTTTATTGGCGTTTTTTTTCGTTTTATTTCGTGGAGATGAAGATGGGTAGTGACTTTGTTCTGCCTTTGTGATTTGGTATGAAAATCTTGAATCTGGTTTTATGGATTGAAGATATGGGTTCTTTAGTTTTGACGTTATTCTGTTAGATGTATATCTCGATTCAACATGACTGGTTTTATCCTGATGCTGCTCAAAAGGGTTAGGTGCATAGATGCTCCGTGTTGACGGTACGTAGTAGTCGTTCATCGTACCTAAAGGATTTTATCTGTGGTGGTTGATTCTTGCGCCGTTGGTGGACTGTGATAAATTTTTGTCATTTGTTTGTACCTTGATCTGAACTGCGACTGAAGTTTCAAGACCATTACGACATAATAACATATAATCATATAAAAATCTGCCACATCATATAATCTTTTGAAATGTTTATTGAATAAAAAATAAACCTAAAATTAACTCTTAAGTGCACAGGTTGTGAAAACTCAGTTTTTGGTTCTTCACGGTAACTAACAATGTAATCAGGCAATTGTTACATCATGAGCATTGACATGCTTGAATTAGAAATTGGGGGATTTAATTTCACCCACCAAGAAATTTCAGAATTTTATTGTTTTTTATCCGTGGGAACGACGACGGCAGATCTTGTCCTTTCTATGTTCCAATTAGGTCAATCAATCACCCGCTTATTTTCCGATTAATCCATATTTTGGATCTCTGTTCTTCAATTACTTGTTCTTCAATTACAATCTAATTTAAAAGTGGATGTGTTAGAATTCTATTGGTTGACAGTGTAAAATAATTTTACAGTGTAAAATGATTTTACACTGTCAGAGTATCCTAATTAATCTCAAATTTATAATCACTTATACCTTTAAGTCATTTAAAAAGCATTTGTACAAAAGCGTTAATAAATTTAAAACTTACTTTGACTTAAAAATATATATAGGCTTATAGGTCATTTAAATTGATGTGAATTGATCTAATTTTAATTCATTTAAATTCTCATATGCAAATTAAAACCAATTTAAGAATAAGTCAAACTAAATACATTTTTAACGTCATTAAAGTTTCATTTGTATTGATTACACTGTCAACAAATAGAATTCTAACACATCCACTTTTAAAAACGAATGAGCCAAAATAATGGCTCCCACTTGAAGATCAAAAACGGTATTTGGGTATTTGAGGATCAAAAATAGGGTTTTGGTGTGAAAAATGATGGTTTTCCCGAGAGGAAAACTAGAATTTTGAGTTGATGTCTAGTGCAACTCGCGAGGCGAGCCCGTGGCGATTTGGCGGCAAGTTGCACAGTGACAGCATTCCTTGTTTCACATTCTTGTGTCTTTTTCACACATTTCTGTTTTGAATTGACCTTTGGTGTAAACATGAAAGTTTTAGATAATTGTGTTAGCTTACCAATGGATTTGGTTTGACTTTAAAATGATTTTTAGATCTTGCGTTATGATGAAAATACTCCAAGTAGGTTTCGGTAAAATTTTATGAAAATTCAGCATAACTATTTCTAAGTCAACCCAAAACCTATGGTTTGTTTCCAAACTTCAAAACTTGAGTATTAGGAGTTCATTTAAGGTGTTTAAGAATATTTAATCTATGATATGATGGATCTAACTTGGTTTTGTTTTGAAAACGAATTGATTTTGCAATATGAGAGGAACGATACGAACTTTGCAAACTTTGAAATTAAAGTGAATTGGCCTATGAGATGTTTATGTATACACTACTGCACTCATATGTGATTTGTGTATACACTTATTTGAGATTTCAAAACTTGTTTGTTTTGTTTTGTCGGATAACTTGGAAAATGAAAGAAATGAGACGAACTTGTAGTGATTTTGTGGGTAGTGCATGTGTTTTGTTGAGGCATTTGATATGTTTACTTAGTTTTGGTTGAATGTCTTGAATGACGATTTTCCTTGAAAGTGTTAACTTGATGATCATGCTAATGATGCTGAACTTAATGACGTTTATTTCTTTGTTTATGTTGATGAGTTATGGCATGATAATCATGTTGTTGGTTGTTGGTGTGAATTTATACATGCTTAATGTTGATAATTGGATGTAGTGATTGCATGTATTGAATTATGTTGTTGATTTCTTATATGCAAAGTTGATGATGATAGTTGTGGTGCTTGCATGTATGAAAGGTGTTTGTTTATGTAACACCCCAATATTTTATACATGTTCTTTTCTATAATTTTCTCAATTTGTAATTTAGTGTTCAATAATTTATTATATGTGTAAAGAATTTAAGAACGGACCAGTGGACGCACTTGCTCCAGATCCATTAGGCGTCGATTATGTTCCTCGACTAACGACGTTTGTCATTGAACCGTGCGGAGCAAATTATCAACGAGGGCACCTGTTGGTGTGGCATCTTCGGGTGTCTCTGTAGGTCACAAGGGACCCTGCAGAGGCCTTTCTTGGAGAGGAACTATTTGTACGGGTTCCTCTCTGGGTGTACCCACAGAAAAAGGTGAAGATGTCATACCATCACGTTGAGGTATACGAACTTCACTTCGTAGCTCTTAGTTGGCACCGTTGGCAGCCATGGTAACTTTTTTTTTGGAAAGCTTTGGTTTTTAGCAAGGGTAAAAACGGGGAGAGCTTGTAATTCCCACAGACGGTGCCTTGAATACGGTAGTTTGAGTAGTGGTAAAATGCTTCAAGAAGGCTTCTTGGAACGGAGGGGGGTGTGTACCTACAGACACTCCGACGCTCAAGTAAGTAGAGATTAGAGAGAGAGGGTTTAGAGAGAGAGAAGATTCTACCTTGGGGACTACTACGAGTCCCCTATATATAGAGGTGGAGGGCTGCAGAGCCGTTGTAATGGCACACCAGGCTCTGGCGGTTACGAAATCGTGGGAAGTGTAACCGCCAGAGAGATTATTGCGAGAACGTGCAAAGAGACGTTGGGGTCTGCTTGAACCGGTCTCGTTTGCTCCGTGTGAGTTTCCTAAATAGGTAGGGCACCACCTGACCCAATGGGATTTAGCTACTGGGTACCTAATTAGGCCTTTCCATCCGATGGCTAACTGCACCTGTTGATCGCATGGTAATCCTTACGTGTGGGATCTTGATAATTCAAAGGTAATTGAAATATAAATTTAAATTGGCTTTCTAGTGTTTCCCAAGGCAATGAAGACCAAGGTTCCCTTAGGTCTGCCCATCTATGAATCTTAGGACACTCATAGCACACTCTCTCTACGCTTACTTAGTAGTTCTACAAACGGGCAGCCCTAATCTACGTCTACCTTACTAAGGGTTTCAAGAGAATTGTCTTACTAGGTTATAGCCTTAAGTCGGACAGCTAGGTGCTTGCTTCCCTAATTACTAACCAGTTAATTCATAGCTTCTGTAATGCACCACACGACCCAATGGGTTTTAGCCACTGGGTACCTGCGTCTAGGGTTAACAATTCCTATGGTACCTTTGGCTAATTAATAATCACTTACTTGCTAGATAGATAGTTATCAGTAAAGGGTTATAAATATCAAAATATAAGCATCCGGTTAGTGATAGCAATATTAGGTCATGTCACAACCTAAGTACGTAATCTAGGGTTGCACCTCTCAAAGAAATAAAAATTATAATCTAATAAAACTCTATAGTGGACAAAAGCATAAATAAAATAAATAAACGACAAATTAAATTAAATAAATATCCAACAAAAATATACAGAGGTTCATCTTAGAACTATAACCTAAAAAGATTTAGTTACACATGGTAACTAAAAACAAACTACTAAAGATAAAAACATACCCTAGAAAATCAAGGATAAGATAGAAACTCTCCCGAAGCTCCAAAGTCGCCTTCCTCTTAATTTGCTACAGTTCTGAACGAGAAATTCTGAATGAGGAAGGCTGGAATTTATAGTGAGAGTTTCTACCTGGGTTTGGGCTAAAAGTGCGGGATTTACCCAAAACGGAAGCAGGAAAAGACAGTTGTGGCCCGACTTTTTGCATGCACGGGGAGCATAGTTAGCACCCCAATGCATGCCCTAGGCGCATGGGAAATTCCCTAGGCGCATGAAATGTAAATTTCATGCCCTAGGTGCATTTCAAATGCCCTAGGCGCATTCTGCCTTTATTCTGAGCCCAATCTCCGATTTTCCGTCGTTTTTAGGTCTTCGTCTTCAATTAACTTGCCTCGGTACTTTGGGAACAAAATTCCTGTCATATGTAAGTCTTCTGAGGCCTCTTGGATCTTTATTCTTGTTTCTTGAATCTTCACAATTATTCGGATGTTCTTGATTTGCCGATTTGCATGATTTCTTTGTGAATTACTTCAAAAACCCCCTAAAATTACTATGTTTCGGGAAAACTAGAATTACAGACTCAAATATAGAAAACATTACAAAAGTCCTGAAATCATAGGCAATCGTTCTAATACTCCCCCTTTTTACTGCTATTTCATACTAAAATAAACTGAAAAACATGTTAAGAATAACGTAAGATGACCTATTATCATGGTTCTAAGTACGAGAGGCATTGTTGTCGTTTTTGGTGGTTAATTTTGTAAAGGATGACTTTGTGGTTGTATATGGAAAAAGGGTTTGATTTTTGGTTGAGAGAATGGTTAGGTGTTGAGATGTGGAAGAATTTTTTGGTTTAAGGATTAGTTGTTTTTAGGATAGGGGTGGTTATGGGTGTGGAAGAAGGTGAAAATTCGTTGGTTAATGTTTTGGGAAAATTTTCGTAGATTTACAATATGTTTAGAGGTGTGTGAGGCTAGTTTTGGGGTTAGGATATAAATAGACTAGGAAAATTGTGTCACGATTGGGGAAAATCGTGACACGATTCACAAGGATCGTGTCACGATTTTGAATTTAACTGCCTGAAAAATCGTGTTACGATTATGGTGCCGTCTCACAATTTTGGTGTCATTTATAAAAAGTTTATATTTATTTCAAAAAATATGCAGTTGTCAGCTTTGAAATATATATATCAAGTAGATATTATCTCAAATATAAAGACATTTATTTTCAGCATTACCAAATTCAAACATACATCGTTTTACTCGATATATATATATACAGAAAAATAACCAGATAAACAAAGACACATACATAGTTCTAACTAATTTAGAACTAGTTTTATTTAAAACACATGAATGACACTATAAATAAGATATGATATTTGCACATCACATTTCTCCCTATTCATCACTTTAAAACAAGTCCTCGTGGTGCATTTTTTCAACTGTGGTGTGCTTGGTTTTAACGTGAAAAGGTAGTAGAGTCAAAACAATGTGCATATATCCAAATATCATCTAGATGGCACAAGGACGATCATCAGATTCACTTGCAACGGGAATAGGTAACCAAGCAACAGCCTTGTTACCTACAAAATGGCAGACAGGGATAGTTCCAGGCTTGACTTTGAGAACTTCATCAAGCAAATTTGGATTCATACCTCTTGTGTCATGGTGACAAGCAGCCAATGCATTAACTTTAGTTCCATCAGAGGCCAACAATGGGACCATGTAAGTTGTTGATGCATTCACTTGGTGACAATAAAATACAACTCTCTCGAAATTCATTCGATGACACATTACTCCTTTGTCTGCAATTTTCTTTACTTCTTCCACTACATACTGGTCTTGATTTTTAGCAAAATAACCTGAATATGACTTAATTTTCGTTCCGAGTTTTGAAATGGCAAATTCCTTCATTGATTCGGAGGATGTTGCGCAGAACTTGTCTTCTCCGATTGCAGGTGGACCGCCACAAATCTCGTCAAGACTATAACTCTCTTTCTCCACTACATTTCCAGATTGTTGAGTAGCTTTTTCGATCGGCAACCAACCGATTGTTCGAAAAGGTTGAATATTGGAAAGCTTTTGGAGGCCGCTCATTTTCTTGCCAGGATATAGGTCATTTTCCAAAAAGAGAAGTTTGCCTTCAATGTCTGCATCATTAAAAATCATAAATGCATGATTAGGTATAAAAAGTTGTGTTTTAATGTGTTGAATACACAATTTTTATGATAAAATTTTCACTTTAAATTTTTTAACAATCCGAAGTAAATGTTATCCAAGTTAGTTATAGTGTTTGTGTATATAAGATAAGATATAAATATTTATATTTCACATCAACTTTTTATAAGAGCATTTTGAATCCCATGTGCATCCACTACTAGAAAAAACAAAAATTAGTGAGGGATATTTAGTGAGGGAAAACGTGAAATCCCTCTTTAATTCCGTCACTAAATTTTGCGACCAAGGAATTTGTGAGGAATTTCATTTTTTCCATCACTAATTTCCCTCGCTAATTTTGCTTTTTCCAGTAGTGATCCTCCTCTTCTTGTTGGTAAGAAAGAAAAAAACTTTGTTTTGACTATAGGTGTAAAATAGAAAACAGAACATTTTCAAATCAATTTTTTTTTTTATATAATTTGTTAAACACGGTTTCAACTTTTTCTTACACGGGTCACAATTTTGAATGTATTTTTATCAAAATAAAAGCTTGTATGTAGTATAAACAATTGAGACAAACATATATGTACAACAAATGATAATTACATTGGTTTGGAAAAATATAATTTTCTGATCATTGATAAAAAAAACATAACTTTGTGATTTTTATCGGCCAATCCATTTTGGATTTGGGTCTAGTAGTTTAATATATCTAATTTTTCAGAAAAATAAAATACAAATGATAATTACATGGGTTTTACAAAATATAATTATTATTTTATTATTTATTTAAATTAAATATAAATAAATTTTGATTAATTAACTGAGATACATATGGCTTATTTTATTTCAAAAAAAAAAATCGTTTTCTATATTTTTTTTTAAATTCAATTCCACATCAAAAATATATATGGAGGGACGTCCATCACCTTGTAGTTTTGTAAAAATAATGAGAAGAATCGTAGAGAAAAAAATATAATTAGAAGCTCAATAATAAATAAACACATATCTTCCTTTCAAAAAATAAAAATAAATACACACATATCTTGTCAAAAAATAAATAAATACACTCATATAAATAGTGTAAAAATTATTTAAAAAAATATAAATATTGTAAATAATAATGGGGATCGGAAATGATTCATATTACTAACCTGAATGAGATGCAACGATTCCCGCAAGAGCCAACTGCCAAAAAAAAAATCATATTAGATCTTGCTAACAGTATTTATCTTCACGTCTTTTCTCTACACGTGAATACCACATAAGTAAGTTTTCACCATCTTTTCTATAATAGGAGTTACCCCCAGCATCTTTTATGTCATTATTTTTAATTTCAAAAGTATCCAATATTTTCAAATATTGAGGCAAGAACTTGTGCAACAATGTTTTCAATATAAAACATATATAATGATATCAGAAAATGTTTTATCAAACAAAACACATATTTTTTTCGTAACATACCATAATTAATATCTTTAATTCTAATAGTGCTCCAAGGTATCCTACTAATTAGGTCATTTGGACCAACTATGTGATCAATCATGAAGTTAGCTTGAAACATCTTTTTTCTTTTACCAGCCCCTAAATGAGTGATTCCATAAATCATACTTAATTTTTTTTTGGGGGGAGAGTCATGTTATAAACTTCCCCAACCCCATGTTAAAACTCTACCAACACCAGAAAAAGTTGGGTTCACAATAGTGAATGTAAATATATCAATTTATTTGTTGACTCGATTTATTTTATATTTTATCTTACATTTAATATTTAATTGATATATGTATTCATCTCACTGGTTGTATATGTATATACATCCTATTCAACCAAACAATATGTATATACAGTCTATTAATAAAAACAGACATTAACTCCTGAACAAAACATTTAGGCAAGTATATGAAGAAAAATAAAATCTTACAAAATGACAAAATTATGGAATAAATTGAGGCAGAAAGCAGAAAATAGCTTACAGAGAATAGAGTTAAAACGGATAAATATGTAGACCCCATTAGGCTATTGGAGATTGTAGACACTTATTGAATACTATGAAGGAATGTTACAAGGTTACCGGTATATATAGTGGATGAGATTGCCTTTATTCATTAATAAAACCAATTGATAATTCAATATACTATGAAACCGTCTGCAATAATTCTCTTAAACAACTACCGACAATTACTAAAAAGAGTACAATTATATTTCAAAAAAACACAATAATTACAATTTAAAAATAATTTTATTGTAAATTCAAGGTCTAAAGTTTAAGCATTGTGAATAAAAAAAAATGTAGTTGTCATTATCTGGAGAGTGACAAGTTCATCGGGAGATATTAGTCATTGATATGATATGTAAATATTGTGTATCACTAGTGTGATTACGGTGAATTTTTCATTAAGCTGATGTCTGGACGTGGCTACCGGATCTAGGAGTGGGATATACGGTTAGAGAGGCTTACTATTTTATCACTAGCGGAATGCCCGACAGCCATAATGTCCCTTTGATGTCTGCGGATCTTCTTTGGAGGAAAGATATTCCAAGTAAGGTCTTGATCTTTGCGTGGCGGCTCGTTCGGAATAGGTTGTCTACAAAGGTGAATTTGTTCCGTCGGGGAGTTATTCATTATGAGGCGCAGTCTTGTGTCAGTGGGTGCGGCTTATCTGAATCATCCGATCATCTATTCTTGTTATGTAATCAGAACCTTTAACCTTGGTGGATCACCTCATCCAATTTGGTACTTCAGCAGGTTATACAAAGGCGTGGTGTTCTTTTATGTACTTAATTTGGTTGCCACTTCGTGGGTTATTTGGAAGGAAATGAACGATAGACTATTCCGAACCAAAGAAAGCTCATGTTGTCAGATTTTGGAGAGCATCAGGCTACTTTCTTTTTCTTGGCATAAAACAAAATTTGGTAATTTTTATTATAAGTTTCATGATTGGTGCCAGAACCTCTTCTTATGTTTGGGTATAGGCTAATCATTGTTCTTTTTCTTTGAAACATTATTGTAATTGTTTACTATCTCTCTTGGCACATCTTGTTCCAGGAAGATAGCTTGTTGTTTAATATATTCCATTTTGATTTGTTAAAAAAAATATATAAATTTATTTTAAAATAATCAAATATTAAAAAAATGACATTACATGATTATATAAAATTTTAAAATAATAAAATATTAAAAATTTATATTAAATGATTATATAAATATATTTGTAGAAGTGTTTTAAAAAAATCAAATTATGCTCGGGCATGTAGGACAAAACCCCTATATTTTTTTATTAACGTTATATATTCTTTGACAATAATAATGTTAAGGATAGTTGACTTTGCAAAATTGGTTCAGCAGCCTCCATGTGCTACCATTTCTCTCGACACCGTTGCGGAATTCTCTCCACGGCCTAAACTATTTTTTAGTGAAGTAGACAAAAAATGCAATTATTTTAGGGAAAAAATATCATTTTAACTTATATCTATCATTCATCGAGAATTGTTCAATAATTACAAGAGAATTATAAACAAAAAAGATGGAGACAGGCTTAAGAAATGGACTTTGTCATAGAGTAATGAGTGACCATCACAATTTGCTTAGCTTATAGTGATTATATAAAATTTACTTGTAAAGAAAAATGATTATTCCAACTATATAGCATCCACCACAATTTTGCAGTCCCGTACGGTACCTTCGCCAGCATAGACGTCAAACAAACTGGAGGTTCGTGAGGTTCTAGCCATACTAAAGTTACCATAGTTATCGCAAACTATTGAAAGCACAAGATAAATCGAGACATGTTAGTTCTTTTTGGTGATTTTGAATAATGGCATGCCTATTTGGCGCTTCGCATGTCATGTAACAATCTATGAGGGTGTTACATGGTTACTCCACCCGGTCATCCCGTAAAATCAATTTAGATTAATTGTTTGTTACATGCTAACTTAATAAAATTAACTGATTAAGAAAGCTAAGACAGAATATGCAACTTGGATAGTTTGCAGACAGCTAGTGATCATAGTTTCTCCCAGATCACTATAGCACTTGCAGTAGATTATACACCATAGATTGAATATACAGACAGACAACGATCATAGGTTTCCACGAGATTTTGTGTAGCCTAAGATTGGTAGATCTCACCGAGACATTATGTCTCATCCCAATCCTTTTAATTTTTTTCTTCAGATAAGCAGGATGCTTGTGATGAGGATAAGTAGAAGAAGATGGATGAGTTACGCAGTTATATCTCATGTTCAGACAAGAACTTGTGTATTTTGCACATTGACCGAATTGCACCTGTTTTATGGATATATAAGATTAATAAATTGATGTAATTCATTTGGACAAAATTGTTTATTATTGTAATTTTAATGTATCCAGTAGTAAGTTAATGCTTATGCTAAATATTCTAGATAAATTTAGTGTGGGCGTTACATTTGGTATCTGAGCAAGTCAATTCATATTGTGCCTTGGGTCATTGGAATTCAATAAATGTAGTAGGACGATTTGGATTCTTGATGTTTATTCTAAATGTCACATCTAGTTGAGTCTAATCAACTCAACCTAGTATATTGCAGTTAGGACGAATATTTGAATACCGAATAGGACCCGGAAGGTATAGAAGGAAATTGGTGGTGAAGATTCTTCAAGAGTATAATTAGAATATTTCAAGACCAATATGGAGTGTCTTAATATCTTTGGACGCATAATAATGGTACTTCGCCTATGGAAGCTAGAAAAGTAACCAATCCTTGAATGTCTCTAGGGAAAATCATGAACCTTGACGAGAGCCGTAGTTTGAGAAGTGAAATTAAGTTGCGGAATAATTCAACAGATATGGGTGTATTTGAGATTACATAGTTAGAAAGAGAAACTCGAAATGAGGAATTATCAGCTAATTATCGGAGCACATAAACTTTTGGTGAAGACAAAGGAAGTAGGAACCGAAGGACTCGTACACCTGAAACGGACAAATTTTTTTGGATGCCTGAACAGTTTAAGGAAATTAATTTTGGAATAATTAAATCATGTACAACTGACAATGTCC
>Ga0315914_1001166_pt1 | contig 38154 bp, 21 predicted proteins | sample MpolenodulesMG_FD_203920 | JGI IMG/M metagenome (GOLD analysis project Ga0315914, IMG submission 203920) | Medicago polymorpha root nodule microbial communities from Los Angeles, California, United States - elongated nodules | ecosystem: Host-associated > Plants > Roots > Nodule | place: USA...
TTAAGCATACAAAAAAAAGAATTTATTACCATAAAAGGAAACTTTGTTGACTTATTTATGGATTAATTACACAGTTTTCAATGCAATAATTACTATATAATTTCCCTTTTTAGTATCCTTAACCAGTGTCCCGAGGGCACCGGTTAGCATTTCCCATATAATAAATATCAATATCTCAACACTCCCCCTCAAGGTAGAGCATACATATCATATGCATACATCTTGTCACATATGTAAGTTATCCAAGGACTTCGTAGAGATTTAGTAAAGATATCTGCAAGTTGATCCTTAAAATTGACAAATGGGGTTTTGATGACTCCAGAGAGAATATTTTCCCTAATGAAATGACAGTTGACTTCTATATACTTTGTTCTCTCGTGAAAAACCGAATTGGATGAGAGGTGTAAAGCTGATTGATTATCACATGCGAGTTCCATCTGATCAACCTCACAAAAACTTAATTTTTGCAGTAAATGGTTTAACCACACAAGCTCACTTGTAGCATGAGCCATTGCTCGATACTCGGCTTCTGTACTAGATTGAGCAACAACGGTTTGCTTTTTGCTTTTCCATGAAATGAGATTTCCACCCACAAAAATACAACAACTAGAAGTAGATCGTCTATCACTCGCATCTCCTGCCCAATCGGCATCTGAATACCCAAAGATATTAGTGTGGCCTCTATCAGTGAAAACAAGTCCTTTTCCAGGTGCTTTTTTAATGTACTTAAGAATTTGAACAATTGCATTCCAATGACTGTCACACGGAGAGCTAAGGAACTGACTTACTCCGCAAATTGTAAGAAAATGAGAGAGAACCCTATATATTGCCTTCATAGTCAATCATCCACTATTTGTGGTATTTCTACATCTCCGAATATGATTCATCGTCGTTTGGGTCATCCAAGTTTAGATAAGTTAAAGGTGTTGGTGAAGATAAATAATTATCACAAGAAAGAGGGGTTTGAATTGTGACGTAATAAAATTTACCTATTAAAATTTCTCAAACAAACGGGTTAGCAATCTTAATTGAAAATTAAGATAGTGATTGTGAGTGAGTGTGAACAATATAAATATTAAAGAGATAAGGAAGAAAGATCACACAAACAAGTTATCCTGGTTCACCCAACGTGGGCTAGTCCAGTCCCCATAATACTTGTGAGATTTTCCACTAGGTAGTTGAGTTATGACTTAATCTCAACTCCTTCTTTCTTTTGAGATCGTTCTGATCTTTACAATACTTTCTTTCAACCTTCACTTGGTCAAGTCCCCATAATACGAGCAAGAATTTTTACAACCTTTGTGCTTTCTGCACAATTACAAATTCTTTTACAAGAGTATTTGAATTTGAAAAGTATTAATCTTCTTCAAAGATTTAATACACGAAAAGAGCTGCTTGCTCACAACAAAGATATAATTCTTGAGTGATTTGTAAACAAAGAGATTCTTGATGAATATGTTCTTTTTCTTTTGCTCAAAAGTTGTTTGTTCCTCTTGCTGAAGTCTTCTATTTATAGGAGAGGAACTCTTGGTAACTTTGTTTCCAACTTGCAGCGCAAGACTCAAGGGAGCCTTTGAGATGACACCGATTTCTGAAAGTTGAGATCGATCTCTAAAACTGCTAAAGCTTTCCTTTGTACTTTGTTGCTTGCTACGTGAGACATGAGCTTTGTACATCTCATTTCCTTTACATTCCTGTTGTAGCTTTCTTCCTTGGGCCAAAAGAAAGGGCTTTTCTTGTACTAGGTTGCTCTCTTGTCATGTTGTGAGGTGACCATAAAGTGTATATCCAAAGGATCATAGTTTTGTATTAGTCTTACACTTTTGATGTGTTGTTGATTTTCTAGTGGTCTTTCTCATGCCAACTTTTTTGCACATGATATTAAATATGTTCTTTTTGTTCACATGTACATTTGTAGTAAGCTTCCAATAATATTTCCTAGTCATGATATAACTTTATACTTGAAATATTTATTGCTTCCTTAAATGTGACATTCTCAATATTTTCATTGCCTTGTACGTGCTTGGCTTGTTTTGAACTTAAGTCCACATTTGAGACCAATGTTTGAGATCAATCTCTCACAAATAACTTGGTGCTTTCTTTAGTAATCATATAATGCTTTTATACCTTTAGCTTAAAAGAAACACTCAAGAACACATGTTATATAACAATTAAAATCAGAATTAATAAAGCTTAATTTAATTAGTTTGTTATCTTTAAAACTAAAATAAGGATTTAGATTTTATATTAACAGTTGGTTCCTCAACTTTCACATTTGAATTCATTGATTGTGAATCATGTCAACTTGGCAAACATGTTAGAGAATCTTTCCCAAGCAGTCCCAACAAAATATACAAGTCTCCCTTTGATATTGTTCATTCTGGTGTGAGGGGTCCTAGTCAGATGCTGTCTACTTTGGGATATAGATATTATGTCACTTTCATTAATGACTTTTGTAGATGCACCTGGATCACTTTACTGAAGGACCGTTCACAATCATTTGGTGACTTTTAGACGTTTTGTTCAGAAATAAATAACCAATTTGGAAAACGAATTCGAATTTTGCGGCGTGAGTCATTGGCTAGGACTTGTTTTCACTGATAGAGGCCACACTAATATCAGTCTTGGCTAGGACTTGTAGTAAGTCTGTTCCTTAGCTCTCTGTGTGACAGTCATTGGAATGCAGATGTTCAAATTCTTAAGTACATCAAAAGTGCACCTGGAAAAGGGCTTGTTTTCATTTACAGAGGCCACACTAATATCGTTGGGTATTCAGATGCTGATTGGGCAGGAGATGCGAGTGATAGACGATCTACTTTTGGTTATTGTATTTTTGTGGGTGGAAATCTCATTTCATGGAAGAGCAAAAAGCAAACAATCGTTGCTCGATCAAGTACAGAAGCCGAGTATCGAGCAATGTCTCATGCTACAAGTGAGCCTGTGTGGTTAAAACATTTACTGCAAGAATTAAATTTTTGTGAGGTTGGTCAGATGGAACTCGCATGTGATAATCAATCACCTTTACACCTCGCATGTGAATAACACTGATTCCCCTTTTGCATTCTAGAATAGCCCAAAAACACACATTTGACAGCTCGTAAATGTGTGTTTTTTGTGGCTGGAAATCTCATTTCATATAAGAGCAAAAAGCAAACAGTCGTTGCTCGATCAAGTACAGAAGCCGAGTATCGAGCAATGGCCCATGCTACAAGTGAGCTTGTGTGGTTAAAACATTTACTGCAAGAATTAAGTTTTTGTGAGGTTGGTCAGATGGAACTCGCATGTGATAATCAATCAGTTTTACACCTCACATGTGAATAACACTGATTCCCCTTTTGGGTTTTAGAATAGCCCAAAAAGACACATATTGATATCAAATTAAAAGGACAATCAAGTACAAATAACACATAATTCAATGATAGAGATGGCAGAGGTAAGGCCTGACCAATACCAATAACTTGTGCCTTAGAACAATTAGCAAGGGTAATACTGTGAGGTAATTTTGGAGGTGACAAATTAGAGGTAAGAGAGGGATTACCAACTACATGATCGGAAGCATCAGAATCTAAAATCCATGATCCGACACAGTGGAAAAGACAAGCTGTAGAATTACCAGATAAAAATAGTGTGACAATTAATATAGGTGAAAATAGTAAAATGATTTTATAAAAAGAAATAAATTTACCCTTAACAACTCAATTTTTTTTCAAACTCCAAAATTGATTAACTTTTAACTACTTTTTATCAAACTCTTTTTCAAAACAAATTTACCCTTAACAACTCAATTTTTTTCAAATTCAAATCTACATTGACTGTTCGCCTCCATTTTATCGAGGGCCTTGATGTTAATAATTTAAGGAAAGCATGAGAATACTTTCTATTTACTGATCTCTCGAAAGCAAGAGAATACTTGCAGCTAGAAAGGATAGATCTCTTCAAAATATTGATAAAACCATATTGAAGGAACAAAATATACCTGGAGAGGCAAACATGTCAAATCAATATCAATACAGATCAAACACGCTTTAACGAGACTAACTACTATAAACTATAGTTCACCAAAAATCACATGCTATAACAATTATAGTTGGAACACAAATAACATTTTACTTCCAGATTGTCGGTGCTTTATTCTCAACATTAAACCTAAATAAAACTTTTTACTCTAATTTAATCTCTAAGGTGAGTAAAACCTGTCAATTTAATCCTGGCAATATAAGAGCATTCATCAATTTAATGTCTCAAAATCTTAAATAGAAAAAACTAAAGTGATAGATTTTATATATTTTAGGGACTTCTTACTTGGTATATTTATATACTTATTGTATACTCAAAAAGAAACCTGAGGAAACAGCAGCTCAAGGATCTCCTCCACGGCTCATCAGGAGCCTGAGTGTTTAGACTTTAGCCTTTGATTTTAGGCAATAATATGGTTCTCTTTCTTCTATGGTTATGGTTTGGTCATTGGTTCTGTTTTCATTTGTTATTTAGATTGTTAGTTGTAAGAGTTTTCAATAAAGTTTGATATATCCCTTGAACTTAATTGGACTCATTTACTACTTAGTACCTCTTCTTGTTTAACAAATCTGCACTATATATGGATTTTGCATCCGAGCCTCTCTCACATAAGAATGAAATTTATCTAAAAAGCCGAAGACTTGTAAACACTTATGTCCAGGGACCAATTCTGATGCAATGGATATGAGATAGTAGTATATAGTAGTGTAAGGGATTTGTTGTAGCCCAATACAAAATGCATTATGTAAGACTCAAATATCCCTTTGTTATGCATATATGATGAACGGTAATCAATTTTTTATTAACTAGTGTTTAATTTATTTTAATTAGAAATAATTTAGTTCTCTTAGTTATTTCATCAAACAAATAAAAATATATTTTAAGTTGGTTAAAATAATAGCAGTTTGGCAACAACTTTAACTTTATTGATAAAGCTCTTAATATTTGCCACATAGGATAATCTTAATTTAAAAAACTATTTTTTAGAAAATAGAATGAAACCCAAAAAATTAAATATGTTTCAACATCTTCATCATCATCATCTTTATATCTTTATCATCTTCTTCCTAAATCAATGAAAAATATCTACTCAAATACATCTCTAAATAGCATGAATCTCATTGTTATGTTCATCTCCATCTTCTTTTAAACTAAAAAAATCAAAATCCCAAATTCCAAATTCTCAAGATAAACCCCAAAAATATGATGCTTGGGGATTTTGTCAAAATTGCACCCAACCATCCAAAATTGACTCTACTACCACCATAGACTCGTTCTTTGTAATTAGAAATTTTGCAAATGAAATTCTTGGTAAATTTATTTCTTTTGTAAACCAAAAATAGCATAAATACGGTAATCATGAAAATGATTTCACCTATATGAAACGAAATTCTGAAAATAGAGACACCAACAATGGTGAACACAATACCGAAATCATGCTATTTGGAAGTGTATTTAAAATATATGAACACATTTTTCTTTGGTTTAAGGTTGAAGATGATAATAAAGATGACAAATGTGTTCATAGATTTTCTAGGGTTTTCTTGTTTTTAAACAAAAAATATTTTTTAGAAAAAAGATTATCCTACGTGGTATACCAATTCATCAAGTTTTTATTAAAAAAAATGGAAAAAAGTACTTATGTGTGCATATTTTAAAAGATAAAGGACTTAATCGAGAGAAAAAAATAAATAAAGAATTAAAGTGTTACAAATAAATAAGATAAAAAACTCATGGAGTAATTTTGCCAATACATAGAAGGTCCTTGCAGTACCCAATACCCATGATGTAAAGTTGTAGAGCTAAACTTGGTTAATTGCATTATTTTGGCAACTCAATAATTTTTTTAACAAATCCTTATTAGTGAAACTCATCTATTACATTTTTTGGAGGAGTAAAATTAGAAGGACATCATGCTCAGAATACAAGTCGAAAAGGGTGAAAATGAGTGATGTATGTGTATTTCTGAAACTCAAAGAACATCAATGAAGGGTAATAGGTTGAAGATGCTCTAACATTCTTGACATTAAGATGGGCAAATTAGAATGGTGAATTCAAAATGAAATCATCTACTGCTGACCATAAATGCTCAATCACTCAACAGAAAAATGTAAGTGGTCATATCAAATGGAACAAAATAGTGATACAACAACATTGTACTCGAGCACTCAACCATTTATTTGCAGGTAACATTGGAAGTGTTAAGAATTGTAAACTATTCAGATGGAGGAACTGGAGCAACTACAGGAGGAGGAGGTGGCTCTTTATTAATGTTAACAGCCTTCCCTTGCTCTCTTAGTCTGGCAACTTCTGCTTTCATAGCTTCTTTTCTCTTCTTGCTAGCCAATACTTTTGCCTGAGCAGCACTCAGATTAGGATCTTTTTTCTCCTTTGGTGGAGGAGGTGGAGGTCTTCTAGCGGCTGCTCTTGCACTTTGCTCATCACTACAACTCAGCCCCAACACTGCTGCACCACTTAATCCCATCAATGCCCTGCGTGCAAGATTAATTACAACACCCACTAGTGCATCATCAACCATGCTACTATACGATGATACTGATAGACAATATAAAGGAGCTATAAAAGATATTTTCTTTTAGAGCTCACCAACAATTGTATGTAACTAATGCAGTTGTTTAGAGTAGAGAGGAAATACCTCCGATGCAGACTGTGATCATAACTGGTAGGAGGAACTTGATCATGATTAGAGACCTGTTGTTGACTTTGGTTGCCAATGCAGTTCACTCTTGGAGTGGTGAAGAACATACTTTTCGAAGAATATAGAGAGGAGCTATTCCAGGGTCTCGCAGAGAGAGCTGTTGCGGCTGTGGTAGGAGTCGGTGTAAGCAAATGAACCATGATTTGACTGGTTTCAGCTTTGAGCTTTTGAGAAGTCTAAGAAACAAGGTTATGTTTATTGTGGTTCAAAATAAATAAAATCTAAGTTTTGGTTATCTTGTGACTTGAGTCACCAGATAAAAAAAGAGTAAAATACTCAGTTCCTAGCGCGGACTAGAACATGAGGTGGATATTGATTGGGTATGAAATGTGGATTTGATTGTGGAAGTTCATTGGCTGGTTCCAGATAAGGATCCATCACTTTGTTTAATGTGGACCCTCCTTCCCTTGGCCTTCGTTTTGTGTTTTGGTTATTGAAACGCAGTGTTTGTTTTCATACTGCCAGATCATCTACAAGAGCTCATACAAATCAATAACCCATGTTATCCATCTTCCAGCAAGAACTTAAAATTAAATAATAATACATAAAAAGTATAATCGTTTCAACCAGTGACCAACATTTGGGTTTGTGTACAAAATCTGAAGGAAAAGAAAAGAAAAAAAAGGAGGGAAACAAATACATTGCTTAAGCCTTATAGATGGGTGGAAAGAAAAATGAAATTCACCTCCGTGGTAGACTAAAATTCTAAAATTGAACCCCCCAACCTCAAACCAAACTCTCAACTTACCAAGCTAAACCAAAAGTGGCTAGAAATAACATATTGCAAATGTTTTCCTTAAAAAGAATAAAAAAAATCATCACTAATGTTCTATAATATTATTACATCAATGAATGAATTTTACATACCATGATACAACAAAAATTTGAAAAAACTTTACACAATCAATCAATGCCAGTAATCTGAGTACTGACACATGATTAAACTGCTGTCAGACTAGCCCATTTACCAAGGTCGTATGGATCAGCATAGTAGTACAACTTAATTCTATTGGACAAAGATAGCCCTACCGCCAATGGAGAAATTCTAGTACCAGAATCATCTTGTTCTGACAGGTCATCTGTAAATGCAGCAACATCTCCAAGTAGCTTGAATGAAATTCTGCGAGTTTGTATCTGCCTGGAGAAATCAAAGTACATTGGCGTTCCAGCCCTGGCCTCTGGTAATCGGTACTCGCCAATAATTACCATGGTATGGTTATCCTGCAACCAGTCCAACCGTCAGATTATTGATATGCTTACCAGTATACACTGGTTCATAATGTAGAAATTAAAAGAAGGGGATTTTAATTAATGTCCCTCCTCCTACCCTGGACCAACAGAACCCAAAGTCCCAAAGTAAAGAACAAGAATGGTTTACGAGTCAAGTCACTGGAAACTTGAGAGTCTGGTCTCATGTCTCATCCCCTACACCTCACTAGTCAACAAACTGAACTGACCGACATTATCTTCATTTAGATCCTTCCTAGTTCTTCCGTCTGCTACTACAGTTAACTAACTCGATCTAAGAACTTATCCAACAACATTAACTTAAAAAAACATAATTAGCAGAGGCTGGTCACTCTAAGGGTCTATTTGGTTTCAGAAAATGTTTTCTGCTTTACTGATTATTACAATACCGCCACCTTGTTTTCAAAGATTTGTACAGAACGCAGTGAAAAGTGGAAATATAGATCTGATTTCACTGTTTTCTCTACAAATCATTGAAAACAAAGTGAAAAAGAGCTAGCCGACTATAGCTAAAAAGAAATTAGGTGTGAAAAAGAGCTCTTCCAAAACAAAGCAACTGATGGAAGGAGAACCTCCATGGATATAACCATGCCAGAGAAATGTGACAAAAGCAATACGATAATATTCCAGTAAATACCTGGAGAACAGAAACTTGTAAGTATAATACAGCTGGGTTGATGTATCTGTCATCAAACATTGAAGAAAAATGTGGGTTGTGTACATCTGACAAAGGTGAATGGGTAACCCGAGGCTTGATTGCACTAAAGACATCTAGACGAAACCCGGCAAGCAGAGGAGATGCAGGAGATAGATACTGCTCCAGGACCAGATCATTGTCCATCAATCTTTCAGCCTCAACCGGAACCTAATAAATCATAAGTTGATAAATGTTTTTGAGATGGATATTTCTTTAAAAACAAAATGGTTACCGAAAAACGATTAAGCAAAATAGCATGGAGTTTACCTTGAATCTATTTAGCTGTGGAGCTCTTTCCAAAAACCCTGTCAAGTTTAACTTGTCAGGGCTTTGATATGAATTAAGATTAAGATCGATTTCCTTTCTGATGGGGCTCCCGACCACCAAAATCCTCTTGGCATGAAGACAGGATTCACTTTCAGCAGATCCTCCAAAAGAAGCCCGTCGGGTTTCCTGTGCAAAAGGGTTCTCCTCATCAAGAGATAGCAGATTGAAGTCACTTCCAATATTTATAGAACTTGAACCAGGTCGCTGGAGGCGTAAACTAATCCAAATTATGCGGCACCGAACAGAACTCTTGAAGGAAAACTTCACATGTCTAGGCATTTTATTTTCTGTTCCTGGCTTTTCAGGCCCACATAATTCTGAGGAACCTTTAATCATAGACTGTAGATCCCATTTTCCCATTAACGATCTTTCTTCCTTGTGTATTTTATTACTTGCCCAAATTTGCACCTGTTGAACCATAATGCTAGAATTTATTTCTAAATTTCATGAACAATAAAAAAAGAAGCATGAGGCAAATGACAAATGGTCACTTACAATTGGTGCATCAGCCATGGAGTAGCCACATGGGCTGACAATCATTGTAACCCCACTAACATCTGAAATGTTGCCAAGGACAATTCCAAATTCAATAGAGGTCGCACTAGATGGAGCTTTCCAATATGATAGCCGCGAACCAGAATTAAATGGAGCAAGCAATGACAAAAATGGAGCAGAATTTGCTGCTGTTTCAACCTGCAATTACATGGTTGGCGGTTATTTGTATTAACATGTATATATAGGGTGCAAATGTGGGACTAGACCTCTTGCATTTGAAGTAACAGAACCATACCCAATGCGGCAAATACTTGTATATGCTATATTGTAATGGAAACATAAGAACTCATTAGCACTTCAAAACACACAATTACTTCAAGAAGAGGTTAGTCAGAAGTCAAAGTTTACTGAATCAGTGTTATCAGTCCCGGATAGTGGAGCACAGCGGCCGACCCAAAAATGCTATAGCGAGATGGCCGCTATTTTGATATTTTTATACAGTTTAGTAAAATTCAACAACTAGCTGTATTGACCCATGAGAGGGCGAAATATACAGAGTGAGGAGCCCAAACACTGTTATGATGTTTTTTAAAAGCATGTTTAAACTTCAAGGGATTTTTTTTGGATTTTCAATCTGATTACCAGGTGTGCCGCTATAGCGGACGTAACGGCCGCTATGGCAACTGCTACACTAAACAGCTGCTGCATGTCTAGTAGCGGCCAGGGGTTGCTCTGCTATAGCGTGATATTGAGATGGTCAAACGTTCGTGTCAGAAAGCTTCCTACATAATTAACTATATATAGGTTTGAGTAATTGCTTAAATCTTTTTTAGACGAGATGGCTTGTATATTATTGTGTTTTCACTATGTTGTCTGGGCATATTACTTCAAAATATTAATTTACATCTAGCGGTCTAGCAAAACAAGACCTTGTAATAGTAATTAAAAAACTAAGCTGCATAAAAGTACATCAATAATTACTTCAATTCCATGGTCAAAAAATAATTCTTGCAGATCTTCGAATGGAAACCTAAATCCTAATATCTGGTTAGTTTCATCAAGTGCTTCCTTTCATGATGCAACAATAGATTTGTCAACGAAGCATATGTTAGGAGACTCACTGTATGAAATAGTTCAGATTATCAGAAGACAATCAAATTGTTCAATCAGGTTCCAATAAAATGCCAGGTTTCTATCACCGTCTAATCAAATAGTTCAGATTATCAGCATTTAACCCATCTTTGCCTGATTATATTTAAGTCATCTATCCTGGATCAAACATGTTTGGTAGAGGTGGCAGTATGTGGCTTGATAATCCACATGATAAAAACAAAACAAAATGATGCATGGCCTAAAATCAGAAAGCATATTGAGTTAAATAATATATATACCGGGTGTAAAAAGCTGGCAAAAGGAAATTCAGCCAGGGATTCATGTCCGTTCAGTAACAGCTGTACTGCTTTACCAGCTGACTGTCTATCAGGGATCTGATTCTTTTCCAGAAGACAATCCCATGATGATCCAATGATTTGCTTTAAAGCATTGTACGCAGCCTTTTCCACACGGTCTTTTCTTCTTAAGCTGATCAGAACCCTCACATAGTCCAAAATCAGAGTGTCAAGCACAATATCCTGGCAGCATCGTTTACAAATTATGCCATCCCGAGCTAATAAGCGGTTCATAGGCAAGTCAGCTGGTGCACAATTGTAATTAATGACATCTCTTGAGTTATATCCTCCAAGCAGTAGTGCCCCTCTCCCAGCACAGCAAACTCTACAAACCTTTCTTTCACATTGAGAACAGAAGAATACTGGCTCTGAAACACCACCAGATGACATTAAGTTAGATGAATGAACTGATTTTTTAATTTCGGCGCGCACCTCACACTTGCCACCCAAACAGGTTTCCCCAATTCTGATAATATTCCAGAAATCTATTGGATTATCATCAACAGTCCCGAGACCAATTGAAGCAATAAGTTTATCTTCTAGAGAGGCTTCTCCAAGCAGGGCAAGATTGCTTGCCACTTTAGATAATCTTCCCATATAAGTTTCATCCAGCAGCGCATTAGGATTTATTGTTGCAGGATCCATTCCAACAGATAGTAGGACTTTATCCCTTTCAGCAGCAGAAAGATTCAACTTTAAGCGTTCTATTTCAAGTTTCATGGCTTCAATAAAGTCAAGCTTCTTTTGCTATGAAAATAGGAAAAATATATCATGAATTAGATTTAAACGACGATAATAAAATAAAATTATAAAATCTATTTTAAGGGCCTAAAGATAACTAAGATATTCAGGTTAAACAAATTTTGGCCGGGGGTTGTAATTCCTGAGTGGTCAACCCGGGGGAACATATGAACAGTAACTACGGAATCAAGCTAAATAACTGAGTAACCACTAGTTGTTAACCAGTTCATCCATGTCCAACATCTTGGCTTGGCTTGACTTAATTGGGAATATTTCCCATTTTTTACAAAGAAATTTTATTAAGGAGAATCGGAAAAAAGTACATCCTAAGAGAAAAATATCCTTAAAAACAAGAAGGAATAAAAATGCATGAAAGTTTCCTATTATGTCTAAAACATGAAAAAGGAAACTCCCTTGAAAATTGAAATATTAGAAAACATAAAATACAACCCTGCCTCAAACAAGATAAGCAGGTATTGCATCGATTAGATTTTTCTCTCTGCTAGAGACTACATGTATTAGAGTAAGACATGGTAAAAAAAGGAGAGCGGCATTTCCTCCTTGGCAATGAAACTCTCCAAATCTCTCGGCAAATCTTTTACAGAGGTTCCACAATTAAAAATCTTATCAAAATATCACAACATTTCCCTCCTTGCTTCTTCAAATCATATAAATTAACAAATAAGTGTCCAAACTATATGGAGCCACCCAACGTTGACCAAAAACACCAAAAGGTTATTGTAAAGAAATGTGGCTGCACTATTTGATGCAAAGGCAAGTAGAAAATTGGCATTTTCAACAATATTTCCTACATGAAAACTATTAGGAATCTGAGCTAAAACACAGAACCTGAATGAAATTTACTTCCCTTTTTTTTAAGACAGCGAAAACAAATTCGAACAAAATCTAGAGGCAGCAACAAATACTTCTAAATAATATTTGCCATGAACTATTTTTGGTACAACCATCAACTGCAACAATTATAATTTAATATTGTATAAAACATTCATAAAGACAGAAAAAACTTTTCAAGGAATGAATAAAATTCATAAAAAAATCTAGCAGGTGATCATATCGGATGGGAAAAACAATTTTATAATGGTACAGAGCTACGTCAACAAAATAATAACATACCAGATTTGGCCCTGCAAGAGACTTCAGGCATTTTAAATATTGTTCAGTGCTAGTATCTGAATGTCTTGTATCTTCTGCTGAAATTTTACTATCAGTTTGGCCGCTATATCCAACATTCTGGTCCAAGAAATCAAGTGGGTCACCTTCTTCATAGGCAAAGTTTTCAGTAACTGGCTGCGCAAGTGGGTGTGGAAGTGGGTCATTCCCAGACAATAGGTCAAGCAAAAAGTCCGGAGAAGTGCCCTTTTGATCAGGTGGTGACACATTTTCAGTGGATAAAGAATTAAATGGATTCATATCAGAACCAGATAAAAAGGGGTTAGGCTCCTCTTCAAACTTCTTGACATGCTCGATTAATTTTGCACCAGGGCCTTCATTGGTAAATGCGTCCCTCCAAGGTATAGAAACTCCAAGGATTTCAATCTATAGCCAAACCGCAACATCATGTAAGCAGAAATAAAAGATTTGCACTAAATCAAAAGTTACATCCCTATCTTGAAAATATAATTAGAGAAACAAAAAATTAATGAAACAATTGAAATAATCCCCACGGATGAAGAGAGCAAGTATGCAAGTAAAGCATTCCACCATTAGCCTAATAGTAGTAAGCAGTGAGGAGGGACACTGAAAATACCCTGCATTTGGTTTGACAAACATTTCCGAAATTTAAATTTTAAAAATTGATTTTCCAACCTAAACATTTTAGAAATAGCCACGGTTCATCAAATGGAAAACTGTTCTGTATAAAGACGGAAAAAAAGTGGTATTAGGGATAACAAAAACTAATATATTTAACAACCAAATTTAACAACATATAACCAAATTGAACAACCACAAACAACAATCCACTCAGCTGGAAAACATTAAAACTAAATGCACAATATATTTTCCGACACGTTGTAGGGGGCAGGGAGAAAGAGCCAACAATTTTAATTTCATCATGGATTCCAAAACATAAGTTAAAATCTAGAAACCTCCAAACGGATCTCACTTTGACGTGGTCCATGCCATACATGGGTAAAAGAAGAACATTTTTTGTTTGGATATATGAAAATATTCTACAATATCTTGATATTGTAATATCTTCATATCACAGGAGAATTTATGTTACTTAGATAAGATTTTTATATAACTTTTTTTTTTGGTGCAATATTTTATATTAATTATCATTATCATTTAAGAAATGGGTATATGTATAACTATAAACAGGGATTAGTATCGAGTCTTTTGTATCACGCTACTATTCAGTCATTATAAATAATATTCAGAGCTCTTATCGAAGCCTTATAAGCACTACCTGGATCGTAACTCTAGTTTATGTAGGACTCTCGATATTTTTGTAAATAAAAGGTTATCCAGAGAAATGAAATTCAGACTGATTATCAGTGTGTTTATTCAACATATGTGAAATTTGTGCACTATGTTAAATCACATTAAAATAAAATTCATGCAGTCAACAAGGAAAATCAAAGATGCCAAAGAACACGGGAGTTAGTAAAGCCAAGACTCATCATCAACTATGATATGTTCCAAAATATCTACCTCACCCAGCGTTAATGGTTTTCTTCCAGATACCGTAGGATATAAGGTTAGTGCCACAACACGAGAAAGGAAATCCCACTCTCCCTCAAGCTCCTCAAAATCATATAGTAATGACAAGGGCGGTGTATCTTGGGCATGGAGACGAGAGCTTGCTCCAGTTATAGCCATATCTTCTGCACTGATTGCCCCAGGTAAGGGTATTAATAGGTTAGTCCCACTTGCACATTGTGGTATAGAAGCAGCCTGCCAACATATGTCAAACAGATTCAGAAAATAAGCTCCATAATAGGAAGTTGTAAACAGCCTGTCACTACGGCCATGTAGGATCATAGAACAGCAACCACGCCTGGCTACATGATCAAGTTACACCATAATGTTCTATCAAAAACCATATTTCGGTCCAACTCATTAATCTCTTAATAAGCCATGTAGGATCATGGCTTATTAAAATCTTAGATTTTGATTTCACATGTAAACGGATATCACTCAAAGGAAATCATATGCATTTTAAACAGATACCGCTCTAAGGAAATCATATACATTTTTTTAAACTTTAAAGTAATAGTAAACATTAAAATTAATAATTGAAAATCAAAATGGGTTTTTTACTGTTCCTTTAGAAATGAGTTATACTCGCAACTGACATGGCATAAATGTGCACAAACTCCCTTCCTATTCAGTTAGCATGGTTAACTGAGCAGCTCTTTCAATAGTGTTATAAAAGCATCTATGTATATTGTGAGGCATTAGATAGCAGAGGAGGCCAAATACAAACCTCCAAAACCAATTTAAGCCCATCCAAATGACGTCCTGTCCGTACATCAACTGTTGATGGATAAGTTGAATCATCTGCACCATGGGATATTGTGAGAAGCAGCTGACAAACATGGCAAGGCTCACCAAGATAGATAAAGATTTCAACTACATCAGTAGACTGTGGAGAAATCTGTGTAAGGAGAAGGTATACAATTTTGTAAGATGAGAGAACATTTATAAGTAGTTTAGGAGTTTCCTTCAAATAAGATGAAATATTTAACATACCCAGACAACGTTTTTCCCCTTGAAACTCAGAAGACTAGCTTCACCACCAGAAATAGGAAATAAGTTAGCAACTGGCTTGAGAAAGAAACCAGATGGCCGAGATGGTACCTGCGATAACCAGATAGCTCAGTTATCGATAACTGCTCCAATTGAAAACCTCGGGTTTTAAATGTTCAAACATTACAACTACTAATGTACTAATTGGCTTTACAAGTCAACAGTTTGCGGTGAAATCCTCAAGAAGCATACATAAAGAAACAAAAATGAGAGAGAGAGAGACGTGACGTAAATTAATGAGTTCTTAGAAGAGAAATAGGACGCGATGGAGTAACTAACATTAAAAATTATGAAACTTCAATTGCTAGGCACTCGATGTATGAAAAAGAAACAGAAAGCCATCATTCAGTTTACTTTGACAGTTGACAACTCACATACATGTAGAGGTTGAAGAGAAATTGATGGAAGATGCTTGAAAAGCCTCGTTCCGAGAAACATTTCCAATTGCTTTTGACGAGAGCTATCCACAATTGCATTCTTATATCTTCTTTGCAGAGTGATTTTCATATTCTGTGCAGCAGAAAACTGTTTAAACTTTCCTGTATCTTCATTGAATATGTTAAGTATTTGGCTGTGCATTGCTTTAGACCCAGTGTAAAGAGTTGCATGAATATCCCCAGCAAGTAGAAAAAGGTCAGCTAGTTGAGATACGGGAGACAAAATTGTTGATCTCTTAAACTCCTCAAATGCCATATCAAGTCTCTTCCACGGTTTATCAGGACATGGATGCATCCATGTGGTGGTTCTAGTATTATGGTCAATAAAATATGTTTTGCCGGTCACTGCATCAGATCGCTTCTCCCATCCAGGTGGCAGTGGAGCAGTATATCCACCATAGTTATTATTCATTGAATGATAACCAAGTGCACCATCACTATCAAGTGATATTCCCAGCCGTCTACATTGCTCTGTGAAGACTTGGAGGCAACCAAAAAAACTAGCAGCATTGGTCCTGTCCAAAGAATCAGCACAATTAAAACGAACAGTCCCATTTTGATGTGTTCTTAAGCAGAATGCACCTACAAAATCATCATTGCAGATGACTTCACCTCTGCAATCATTTATCCGTTGCCGTGAAGGCAAGTAATCTCCTTCAGATATGCCTATGGATATAGTGGGTGCTTTTAGAAGTCTCCACAACCCTTCAATTGTTTGTTGTTCACCTTTTAATTTTACACTGGCATGCCAGTCATAATTTATCAAATGGACCCGGGTATTGGGGAGCTTCCCAGTCGATCTAATAAAGTTTAAAGACTCTTCAAAATGCTGAACCAAAATACACTCTGACTTTCCTTCCCCATTTCGAAGCAAGTTAATGCATACTATAGGAACCAAAGCTTTTCGATTTGAAGTCTCGCCAGCTCGTATATTTAGATTCCGAGTATCGTATCTCTTACTCAGTCTTTCATAATATTGCACACTTCCTTTATAAGGATCACAGTCTGAAACATAAATTTCAGCTTCTGCAGCAGTGATTTTCAGTTCTGCACCCCACCAGATAGGAATTGTTCCTCTTCGCCACACGTATGTGTTGAAAGGTACACTTTGACCGGCTCTTTTAGGGACCCATACGAGTTGCTCGCATTCCACTTCATTTCCTGTCACGATGAATTAGAGGGAAGCATGAAGTTAGTAGAGTGAAGTGATTAGCGCGACGCAGGAAGCAAATAGTGCGAAAGGAATTAGGATGAACTAAGATTGATAGTCCTTTCCTGATTCAGGTAAATGAAGAAAGATATTACTGCATGTCAGTAGGAAGCAAAAGAAAATTATGTTGTAATTTGTAAAAACCCAAACAAGCAAAATGGAGTAGAGCAACTGAACCGTAATGAACAACTGGATACTTTTAAAGTTCAAAGCTTAAGTTGGCAAATCATAATCAAACAAAATTAAGTTAAGGTAAATGATCTCCTTTAGCGTGTTAGCCTGACTATGGTTACTAATTTAATAGGTTAATTACTCAAATAACAATAAGATGAAAAGACTAGGCTCAAGAGTTGATAATAGGTTTCTTTACCTGTACTGAAACATGAATTTAGCCCCCTCGCCAAGTATCGAGTACCAGGGTGTAACCTGCTCCTACGAGCTGTAAGAGCAACAACACCTTCTAGCTGACCTGAACTTCCAAAACTTCGACATTCTGCAAACCCCTACACATCAAGAACAAGTGAGACAACAGAATAGTCATGTAAATTTCACAATTTAATTGCTATATATGAATGGTCTTTGGTAAAATATTGCTATAAAAAAATTATCAAGAAATAGCTATAAGGAGCTTTCAGTTGTACATAAAAAAATGTCAGGCAGAAGGATAACAGCAAAAAAATAAAATTAGTAACCAAGACAAAACTAACAAACAGTGTATCCAAAACCTTCCATAAAGCACATGAATCATTTTGTCCATCTTCAGAGCTACAGTTATCATCATATCAAGATTTAGCAGCAGCAACAAAGAATATAAATGAGCAAGGCCCTCTTTGGATAAACAGCTTAATTAAGTGCTTCTGTACAAGCTATTTCTATAACAAAAGATTAAATAAAAACAAATTGTTTTGAAATAAGTTATAAGGTGTTTACATAAGCTATCAAGTAGAGCATATGGAAATGAGTTGTCAACTTGTCATAAGTTGTTTCTGTAAGCTTTCTCAAAGAGTCACAAATGGTTATGTCGGTGGATAAGCTAAAATAGGACAATCCAAACATGCCCTAAATAAATAATTTCCTTACCTAAAGATGTTGCTTGTTACCCTAATCCCAAAAAGTTTGGATGAACTAATTATCTAGCTGACAACTCCAACTCCAGTACAACGAACTTATAAACAAGGTGACAAGAACTTAAGCAATGTCGCATCGCAAGTAACATAATATGCTAGGATTAACAAGTAATGTAGTAGTATTTCAAAGACTAATTATGCATTATGGTCCTGTTTGGATAAACAACTTAATTAAGCACTTATAGCATAAAATTCTATTGTTCAAGTGCTTATGTACAGTATAAGCTATTATATATAACAACAAATATATCGTATTATTTTCAAATAAGCTATAAGTGTTTTCATAAGCAATTTCTATAAGCTCTACCAATCAGTTTCACAAGTGCTTATGCGAGTAAATAAACTCAAATAAGTAAACCCAAACCGAACCTATATCATTTATGGATGTAGATTGAAATGTAAATAGAGGAAATCACAATGTAGATTGAAATGTAAATAGAAGAAATCACAAAACCTGCAAGAGATTAACACAATGTGTAGCCAATCCAACATTAACAAACGGCGTAGAAAACCACGCATTCCAAACAAACTCCGGATCAGGCTGATTAACAGCCATTCTACTCGGAAACGGACGAGTAATATCCCTCGTCTCACAAAAATAATGCTTCCCATCAATATCAAGCTCCAACAACTCCATAACATTCTTCACCTCACCTTTCCCCTGCACCTGCGCATTTTGCAATGGAATCTTAATCCACTGACTCTCCCCAACCGTATAAACACAACCTCCACCAGGTAAATTCGGAATACTCGCGATCAACCTCGTCGCGATTAGAAGAAAAGCGAAATTCCCTAACGCAGCATAACCTAATATAGCTCTACCTAGAATCCTACTCTTGCAACCGGTTCGCGATCCGTTTGTAACAAATTCGTAAGCTTCTTTTTGTGAATTGAATAGATCGAAACCTCGTTTCGCTTCGTAGCGAAGGATTCCGGTGGTTGGATCTACGTAGAGAATTTGTGTATCCGTTCGTGTGCTTACGCTTACGATTATGAATACTTCGTCAGAATCTAGCGTTACGACTACAACTGATGTGTCTCGTAATCCACCTGAAAAAAAGAAAAAGAAAGAGGAATAAGCGCGGTGAAATTAAGTTGGTATAAGCGATTTTGATTGAGGAGTGAGGTTGTTGCTACCTTGTGATTCCATCGGTTAACGATGATGAAACCACTCGTGAAATGGATTTTGATGCCGATTTGAGAGCTGTTTTGGTTGTTTAGCTGTTGAGAGGAATTGAGTTCGTTGCAAATGTGGGATTTGGACTAACGGAAATAGGTGTGCTTCACAGTTTTAACCAGACTCGTTTATTTCCAGAAATTTTTGTAGGAAATGGCTTGATTTCTGTGATTTTCATGATTATAGTATTTCCATTTTGGACGAAATGAATAAGTATCTATTTATCTTTTTTTGTTGAGGTTGGGATTTTTTTTGAGGTTATAATTATCTATTTATCTTCCCCTAAAAAATTATCTATTTATCTTATTATTATTATGATATTTTGTTGTGTTAATTTCTATTTTTTATATGATTATGTTGACTTGGTCAAATATAATTTGATACTGAGGTCTCTATTATAAAACAAAATTATTTTTTATATTCATTCAATAAATCATATTTAGTCTATATTACTGACTATATACATCAGTTATGAAAGTATTATGTTCGCATTTTAAAAAATGAACTTGGAGATCAGAGAAAATACATGTTATAATTATTATGTTCGCATGTCACGAGAGATGTAGGTATGGATGGAAATAGGTCAGTCTACATGGGTTTATGGTCTAGCTTACGATTCATGAGATCAAACTTTTCTCTTAAATAGAAAAGACTTATGTTTTTTTATAAGTTTATTTACCTAAAAATGTCAAGTCATGGGTCATAAAAAATCTTCGTAGACCAATAAGGTTGACCTAAGCAAATATGAATAACATTATTAATAAATAAGCTTATCAGTATACATTTATTTTTCAAATATATGTATTGTTATATACTAGAATTAAAATATGATATAAGATAGAGTTAAATTCTTAAAAAAATCATGTTAAATATCATTAGGGTGTTGAATCACAGTAATATATTAGATTGCTGGTCTATTTAAACTTAGATCATATTATTTTGGGTTAAACATGTTTTTTTATCCATGTAAATATACTAACTTTTTCTTTTAGTCCATCTAAAAAATTTCTTCGATTTTTAGTCCCCAAAAGTTTTTCATCTTCACTTTTAGTATCCTGTTTCCAGTAAATTCACGTGTAAAATTCATAATTTTGAATAAAATTTTGCATAAAAGTGTATAATATCATAAGAATATCTCTCAAAATAAATTATAATTGTTTAACAAAACACGAATTAAATATGAATTTCTATATTTTTTGCAATGTAAAATTCATATTTTATTCCTATTTTGATATAAATTCTATTATTTTTTTTTTTGGAGTTTTTATAATATTCTACACATTTATGTACAATTTCATTAAAAAATACAAATACTACATATGAGTTGAATTAAAATGAGAGATCAGAAGTGGTGATTGGAAAGTTTATAGAGACTAAAAGTCGAAGGAAAATTTTGGAGGGACTAAAATAAAAAAATTGATATATTTATAAGGATAAAAAATATATTAAACCCTATTATTTATTTAAAGATGTTAATGTCAAACATACTTTTAAGAATGAGATTTCAACCTAGTTCAATTGTTTTTGTAATTATTTTGAAAAAGAGTTGCAAATGCAAAATGAAATAGATTGAAAATAACCGGTCACTTTGAGTTTTTTTGGAATGAGACAAATATAAGTGGAGAAGAAAGGAGACTTACTTGTATATTAGTTAAATGTCGTGGTCAATGGAAGGAAATAGGGAAGTTACATAGGGTGATTAGTTTTTTTTTTTTACAAAAACAAAATGATATTCATTCATTCAAATTGAGAGATTGCATCATTCAACACCGCTAAAAACGTAAAAGATGAATCTGCGAACAAACCCACAACATCCAAGTTAATAGCATATAACGACATAATGCCTACAAAAATATATGATAAAATTAAAGTGACCGGAATACCCATGGCCTCCGGATCTGCAGCGTTGGCGCCCAAATCTTTGATTGAATAATCGATCTTTCAATATGAATCAAATGAACACCGCACGAAGACGGGAAACCAAACAACGCCGCACAAGACGACGAACAACAAACCACCACACTTAGATGATGAAATCACAAAGAAAAAATCTAGATCGATGTGAAAATCACTTATTTAGATTGAAATAGAGAGAAAAAGATGAAGATGGGTGATTTCAAGTCAAAAATTGACCCAAAACTACCCCCTCAATGAAGAAACTGTAAGAGAAAACGTAGAGAGAGAAACTGACTTGTTGGAGAGGGAGGAACCTACAATGTTTTAGGGTGATTAGTTTTAGAAATTAATGAAAAACTAGAATTCGACCCGTGCGATGCACGGTTTTTTATTTTTAAAGTGTCATATATAAGTATTAAATTGACTATATTTTTAGAGTGTCATATATAAGTATCAAATTGACTATCTTTTGGGCTCTTTGATAACATCCCTACACAAACATCATATCTTTGATGGTATGTCTTATATCAGTTAATCATGTCTTTCCAGCTCAATATAAAGTTTAACCTTGCATATTTCCCTAGTCATGGATGTTATCCAATGTGAGCATCTTTCAAAAGTGCATTGTCTACAAAAATAATGCAAGAAAATTAATTAAAACAAAGAAAAAAAATTAGCAAAACAAAAATCAAATACATGGTTCAAAAATAAAATAGAATAGAAAAATCTAAAAGAAAAATTAACATAAATTACTACTTCATTGCACTTATTTTACTCTCCTGCTCATCCTTTCTGCTCTAAGAGTTAGCATTTAAGCGGATTAGTTTTATTTAGTTACCAATTAGAATGCGATTAAATTTTTCAACAAAAAAAAAAACAACAGTTGAATACGATTAACAAAAAAGATACATAATATAGAATCCACTGACTACCTCCATTCCAATTTTGATGTTGAGTCTCTTAAATAATGGGCATTACTACTCTGCTGTAAAAGGAAGACTACCAAAATTGGTGTAAACATCTCAAACTAAAAACAAAAAACGCAAAAAGGATATTCCATTGCATATCGATAAAATGCATGTTAAATTCAAATACCTGTAAAGCAGTGGCATGAGAGGAAGGTTGTAAGGTTACGTCATTCCATTTGCAAAAATCAAAAAATCAAAATATATGATTCTTCTGCTGTCTTTGTAATTTACCACGATTTAGGTTTTTTTTTGTTGAGAGAAACATAATTTAGGGTTTGCTATATATAGCCGAGTTTGCATGGAATTAGGGTAGCCGAGTTTGCATGGAAATTAAGGTATTCTGTTTGTAAACGTATTAAATAAGTGTACAACAACTTCTAAAAAAAGAGTCTACAGAAACAATAGATATATACAAAACAAGATAGGAATGAAAAACTCATAAGTGAGGAGAAATATTAGGGATTGCTACATTTTAGAGGGACTTTGTTAGGTTAAATTGGTGCGCTGCATTTTAGATGAAATTTGTTAGGTTAAATTGTTGCTAACCTAATGCAGCAATTTAGAGGGAAATTATTAGGTTAAGTTGTTGCACACCTAATAAAATTAATAAATAAGGATAATGATATATCCAAGTTTACATGGAAATTAGGGTAACCAAGTTTGCATGAAAATTAGGGTATTCTGTTTGTAAACGTATTAAATAAGTGTACAAAATATTGTCAAAGTAAAAAAGGCAACAAGATTGGAATGAAATTGGTGCGATGCATTTTTTTAGTATTAAATAAGTGTACAAAATATTGTCAAAAAAAAAGAAAAAAAAAGGCATAAGTGTACAAAATATTGTCAAAAAAATGACAGCGATGCATTTGTTTAGTATTAAATATGTGTACAAAATATTGTCAAAAAAAGAGGCATAAGTGTACAAAATATTGTCAAAAAAAGGCAAGAGGATATGAATGAAATTGGTGCGGTGCATTTTTTTAGATGAAAATTGTTAGGTTAAATTATTGCTAACTTAATGCAGCATTTTAGAGGGAAATTATTATGTTAAGTTGTTGCAGACCTAATCTCTTATTTCTTAAAGTTAACCCGAACGCAAAGTTTTGCCCTAGATTCAACCTAACTTCTTTGCTTAATTTTACTAAATTAACCCTATTTAATTAACCCCATTTAATTTGATCAAAATGTTCATTGTTATGGAAATCAAAATAAACAAATCGCTCCTAATTTCTCTCCTTAATTTTACTAAACAAATAAACAAATCCTCGTATTCTTGTCCATAACAAAAAAACAGCACATCACTCCTATTATTTCCTTTTATTAAAAAACAAAACAAAATCATTTCCAAACTAAATATCAAGAATCGCTCATATTTTTTTGGAAAAACAGATCGTTCCTATTGTTTTGGAAAAACAGATCGCTCCTATTAATCCATAGTTTTTTCAATCCACCACTAAGGCAAACAATACTTTCATTCTTTTATTTCAATTACGCTCAACAACATTAAATTGCATAAACTCTTTTATTCATTAATCTCTTCATCGTTGTGAAGAGAAATCCGAGGGATTTCAGAAAATTTATCAGAAGGTGATTATAATGATCGTTGATGATCTAGATTGGTATTCTTCAGACTACTCATTGGTTGAATTGGGTGTATCTCTTACTCTCTTTCTCCCATCTAATTCTTTTATATTTTTTCTTCCCGTTTTTTTTTCCAGCTTTGCAGGTCACGCTTTTTGGTTGGACGACGTTTATTGAGATATATGTATGACTTGACTGCAATACTGATGTAGACCAAGAAGATCCATAAACTACTGGTACTAGAAAATGCGTCGAATAAGGTGCAAGCTTTAATGATTCACTTTTCGTTTTGTGATAGTTATCTCATAATTTGTTCATGATCCATCAACTAGGTTCAGGATTAGGTGCAATATCCACCAAATATAGGTGAAAGCTTTGTTTTAATCATGCAAAACAAAAGGAGTGGTGGCATCAAAGTGGAGGGGACTTCAAATGTGGCACTACAAGTTTGTTCTTGATAGTACTGTGCACTATGATTTTCTCTCAACATCCAAGATGCTTTATTTCCTCTAATTTATGATTCAGAATAAGAGGAGTTCCATTTTGTTTGTAAATAAAATAGGATTTTTATTTTTTCACATAAATTTTATGGTATTTTGTCTGTTTATTCATTATTCATATTGCCTTTTAGTTGTGTAGATATATTGTTTTCCCTACATGATCAATATGGGGTTGTTAAAGTTTCTAAATATCTCATCCTTTTAAAATGGAGTTTAAATACACCATAGAAAATGACTCTAAATGGGATTTGTCTAATTTTATTTGCTTAGTTAGATTATTCATTAGCAACCCCAAATTGTATGATTATTTTTGCTTAGTTTTCTTTAGACATTATGATGGTTACTGATTTGATAAAAAGTAGGATAAAAGTAATCTTATATATTAAGTGATCTCTATTTTTCCTTAGATTTTTATTTTTTATGAATGATGTTGTTTGATTGAGTTTTCAACTGTTCTGTTGTCATAGCAGGTAAACAAAATGGCATAATTGGGTGAAAGAAGACAATTAATGATCATGAATCTTGGTTCATTGCTGCTAACTTAATGCAACATTTTAGAGGAAAATTATTAGTTAAGTTGCTGCAGACCTAATAAAATTAATAAATAAGGATTAATATCAATTCGGTCCATATTGCATGAAGGTTATATTTTTTTTACAATGCATGAAGGTTATTTAAAATCTACATAGATTGTCACATCATCGCACATTATCATGCAAGAATAAATGAAATTGACCAGCAAATAAAAAATTTAAAGATGTTACAAATTTAAAGACCAATTATCATATCCACTCTTTAACCTAAAATATAATTTAGCCAAAAAGTAATTAAACCTACAAAATTACATCCCGATGGTCTAAAAAGAAAAACACAAGAAATAAATCTTACCCATCCATGGTTTTGTTGTTCTTGTTCTCATTGGCCCTTGGACCTCTCGTGGAGATACTTAATAATATGGTGGAGTCCACAGTCCACAATTCTAGGACTGATAGAATAGAAAAAGGATGGTGCTAATGTGCTATTGTGTGAGCTGTGACTATTCTTTGATACGACAAATCAAAGTTTCGTCTCAACTCTAAACATAATCTCCTCCCAAAATTTCTCTGTGGTCTGAACCAACAACAATGGCTTCTACTTCCTTAATCAACTCATTGACTTTTACTTCCCGCACCCCCACTCTTCACTACTTAACCCGCCGCACCCCCACCTCATCCCTCCGATTCGCTATCTCCCCCCGTTCCATCTCAACCAGAATCTCTTCCGCTGTTCTATGCAAGGCCGTCTCCGTCAATTCCCAAACCACCATCGAAGGCCTCAACATTGCCGATGATGTTACTCAGGTTCGTTTCACACTGTTTTTTTTTGCGGTTTTATTTGTTTGTGCGTGAGAATTAAGCATTCAATATTTCAATTCAACGATGAATCTCCAATTTTTTTTGCTGCAGCTCATAGGTAAAACACCAATGGTTTATCTGAATAGCATCGCAAAGGGTTCCGTTGCCAATATTGCTGCTAAGCTTGAGATTATGGAGCCATGTTGTAGTGTCAAAGACAGGTGAATAATTCTTTGTTTTTGTTTTTTCTTTCAATTTGTTTACTCTGCAATAGAGAATGTATATTGTAAGATTACCTGGGAGTGCGTGTGGAAACAATTTATGACATTCCGTAAACTGTTTTCGGTTTATTTCCTTAAGCTCTTTAAGATAGTTTATGAAAACAGCTTATATGAAAAACAATTTGACTTTGTTTTATCTTTTGTTATAGAAATAGCTTATACTGTTATGCATAAGCATTTATACGGTAACTGTTTAGTTAGATTGTTTATCCAAACAGGGCCTTAGTATATTTCTACATAAGTTTGCATATAAGAGGTTTAATTTAATCTATTTCTGATTTATTTTTTATTGCCTTTGATTTGTCTTGCAGGATAGGTTATAGTATGATACTTGATGCTGAGAAGAAAGGAGCCATAACACCTGGGAAGGTAATTTGTTTTTTATTGCTTCTGATTTCAATTGTTGCATGAACTTGTTCATTATAATGTTCTTTGGTAGATATTAGAAAGTGTAGAAGTAGTAGCTGTACTTAACACAGTTTCTGTATATGGTGTATTACATATCTGTACTCTTGTCCTGTGCTACACGCCTACACCTTCATATTATAGGTTCCCAGTTTTCGATTAATCCCTGTGTGAATTGTTAATTACTTTGTGCATATTCAAACAAAAACGAGTTATCTATCTACAATCATTTTTTCTCGTTATGGCAAAAGTTCTCTTAAACAAGGACAAATTCATCAATTTGCATGCTTTTTGTCTAGAGATTCTGCTCACTGCACTAGAGTATGCTATGTTTTTACTTTTTTATAGTAAAACTGTTTATACAAAACAATATCCAAGCCTTTTCCCACTAGGTGGGGATGGTGCTAACTGCATATAAGGAATTTTAGCGTTGCTGGAGTTTATATGACCTAATCCGAGTTTATGTGAGTTGTGTGACTATTATAGGGAAGAAAAAGTGGGACCATTGGCAATAAATTGTTGTATTATCACCTGACATATGTTATCTACTGATAGTTGATACTTATAGAAACTACAACTTACTTTAGGCATTTTGGTATACCACACTCCGATCGAGTGATAGGACACTTGGGCCTGATGCCCATGATGAGCCAATCATCGGGGCAAATCCACTTAGGTCCACCATCTGGAAGGTCTAGACTAGGAAAAAGAGGGTGGGGTCAGGAGTATAGAATGTGTTAGTTGGCGAGGCCAGGAGGATTTTTACAACCACATTGGGCCTGACAACCATGGTGAGCCAATCATTGGGGCAAACCACATAGGCCCACCATTTGGAAGGTCTAGACTAGGAGAAAGAGGGTGGGTCAGGAGGATAGAATGCGTCAGTTGGTGAGGTGTGCACTGATTCCATGTGATTCAATTATAAGAGAGAAGGAATGGGTAGTGGAATTCATTCATGATTAATTCTATTGAGTTTGTTAGGAGAGAATATCTCTCTTGTACTGGTAGGAGTCTCCGACTCTGGATTTGTAATCCCATAGCTGTAGAGCCTCTGAACTCACTTTTCCATATAAATAATACACAGATTTCATCACTGAATTTTGTGATTCTATCACACTCTTTGCTTTGGGATGTAATGAAACAATTGATTTCCTTTTCTTTTATGCTGCACCTGCATCTATGTGTGAGCATTATATGGTTCTTTTGGAAAAGAACAATGTATACTTAATGGGAGCTAGTTATATTGTGATGTGATTCCTTTTCTTGCAGATTAATTGTGGATAAATAAATTTAATGTTGCTTCAATCCCTTTTTTTTTATCATTCTTAGTTAACTTGTTTCTGGTATACACTTCAGAGTGTTTTGGTGGAACCTACTAGTGGGAACACAGGAATTGGTCTTGCCTTTATAGCAGCTTCTAAAGGTTATAAACTCATTTTAACAATGCCTGCTTCCATGAGTTTGGAAAGACGAGTTCTTTTGAAAGCATTTGGAGCTGAGCTTGTTTTGACCGAGGCTGCGAAGGGTATGAATGGAGCAGTTCAAAAAGCTGAAGAAATTGTAAAAAGTACACCTGATGCATACATGCTTCAACAATTTGACAATCCTTCAAATCCCAAGGTAAACGGCAACATCTAAGTCTATCTTGACTTGAGCACACAAATCCCATGTAATTGAAAAAATCAGCATTGATTATTTATTCTTCTTTTATTTGAGTTAAAACCCATGCTTAAACAGAAGTCACAAAGTCTAGGTTAGGCAAAGAGATTTTCTCTTAAAGATTCATGCACATCAGTCCTGCTAAAGGCACCATATAAAAGCATATCAGCCTATTGCCACCTCCACTTTGTCCTCCATTTTCTGACTGAAGCCCCCAAACTTGCAACAACAACAAAATGCTTATAGCTCTAGTTTCCCCAAGCATACCAAGTCACTAGTTTATTTTTCATTTGTGTGGGGAATTTTAGTTCCTTAGACATTCAGTTTATTTGTTTATCCCCTTTGAATTCAGTTGAGTTCAAGATGATGGACATGACTGATAGAGTTCTACTTCTAACGTGGTGAACTGCATTGTGGTATAATATATGAAATTTGGTTCATATGTGCAGATACATTTTGAGACAACTGGGCCAGAGATATGGGAAGATACAAGAGGCAAAATAGATATTTTAGTTGCAGGGATTGGAACTGGTGGAACCATTTCTGGAACCGGTCGATTCCTAAAACAACAAAATTCAAAAGTACAGGTAAATCATTCTCAATGGCATCGTAAAACTATGGGTGTCTTTTAATATCAATTAAGATGAGGTAATATCTGCTAAATACTTGGTGTAAATGAATCTTTGTACTCCATATACTGGTCATGTCTTATCTCTTGAAGTATAATTTAATTTCTAGGGAAGCTTTCTACCTTGTTGGTTTCTATTAAAAATTTCTTTTTTATGTATCAGGTTATTGGTGTAGAGCCTCTCGAAAGCAACATACTTTCAGGTGGAAAGCCAGGTAAGAAATAATAAGTTTCAAATCCAAGTCCAATATCATAATTTTTATATTTTCAAAAGAGCTTTTTATCTATTTCCTTTTTTCTGCTAAACCACAGGACCTCACAAAATTCAGGGTATTGGGGCTGGTTTTGTGCCCAGGAATTTGGATGAAGAAGTGCTTGATGAAGTTATAGCGGTCTGTTCTTGTGCTTTGCTGTGTTATTTTATCTTATAATTCAATGCATTATTTGTATTTACGAAGACATTTTCTTCTGACTGTCTCACATGCATACTGTGTGTGCTAGTTAATTAGTCTACATACAAATTTTTTTTTTCCCCACACATTAGAGAATATCTTCCGTTGACAAGAATGGACTGTGCAAAGTCCATGAAGACATAGGTTTCAGTTGTTGTTGCCTTTTACCTCTATAAGCATTGCTATGTCTAACCGCACATACACACTATCTTGTTCAATAGTGAACATTTGTTCATACATTGGAGTTTTCTAAATTCTGGTGGTTGCTACTCTTTTCCTAACCCAAGAGTGGTACTCCACATTTGAAGTTAGTTTCAGTAGACTATTTTTCGTTAATGTGCTATAGGGACTACCTGACCAGGATAAATAGAAAATGCCAATATTTTCTTGGTCTCTTGTTAGAACTCAACAGAGGGAATAGAGAAAGAGAGATGTGAGAAAAAAAGCAAGTAATTGTCATTTGAGCAAGTGCATATCGGATACAGGTTGAGTATTTTTACAGTGAACTGAAACTGTTTCTGTTATCCAACTAACTCGAGTACAGTAAGCACTAAAACTTACTTAACTGCACAGACAGTTAGAATGAAGTTAAGTTAAACTGAAGTCAGTTTAACTGATACAAGGATAGCTAATTGTAAACTCTAATTGTGTACTGTAATTAACTCCCCTGTCTTGATTTGGCAGATATCCAGTGATGAAGCTATTGAAACTACAAAGCAAATAGCACTTCAGGAAGGCTTGCTGGTTAGTGTTTTATGTTAATCTTTTCATCCATTTGCCTGACTTGCATTTTTTAACGTGTTCTGATGCCCATATCATTTGCACTTACACAGTTACACGACATGCTAAAACAGCTTGAAATAATCATGCACAATAACATATTAAAGCATAATGAAGGGCATACGAACCTTTGTATCTTCGTTAGCTGTTGATATGTATCCAAGCACTTGGGGAACCTTCCCTCCCTTAAAGTAGCGAGTAACAATCATATGCACAACAGCACAAGACCATATTAGAACATTATTAAGGGCATAAGAACTTTCATATCTTGATTAGCTGTTAATGTGTATCCAAGCAATGGAAAATCTTCCCTCCCTTAAAGGCTAACTATCTAGCGGGAAGAACCAAACCAGTTAAATACTCCACCAGTTAAACATTCCATACAATTTGATACATGACTTTGACATCCCATAATCCCCAAATCCCTATCATATTTGTTATTTTCTATTGGTTCGTATCAATCAACTAGCTTCAAATCTTATGACAACTTAATTCCGAACGGAATGAAGATTTCACCTATATTGGCTTTATACTTTGATCCTTACCTTCTTACCATTGGAAAACAGGTGGGAATTTCTTCAGGTGCTGCTGCTGCAGCTGCATTGCAGGTTGCAAAGAGGCCTGAAAATGAGGGAAAGCTTATTGGGGTACGTATAATTCCTCGTTACAAAATAAAATAAAAATATTATGGATGGATGGAAGTAAACTTTCATAAAATCCTCCTTATATTCTGTTATTTTCAAAATAATATCAACCTCATATTTTTTACTCTTAAAAATTTCAAATTTTCAGAATTAGAACACTCTATTTACATTTTAATACCCACAATTTTTATATATTGCAGGTTGTATTCCCAAGCTTTGGTGAAAGATATTTGTCCACTGTTCTTTTCCAGAAAATTCGAGAAGAATGTGAGAACATGCAACCGGAGCCATGAAATAATTTTACACGTTTCAGACACATTTTCCACAATCATCCACCATGTTGTAAGGCATGGCTATGTGACATATCACATATCTATGTTACCCGTTTCTCATTTTTTTGATATTTAAGAAATTAGAAGCTTCTGAACTGGTCATTAGATTTTAAACATGTCACTGATCAACGGCCCTTCAACTATACAGTTTCCGAATATCCTAGCATTTTGGAGGGCAAAACTTTTTGATGTATTATGAATGGCATTAGTCTTCTTTATGTGTTGACAAATTCTGCATAATGTTCTTAGTTCAAAAATAATGGATGAAACAAAGTTTATCTTTTGCTTTTAATGTGCACCTTTTCTAGACTAGCTAATGTTTGAAGCTGTCAAACCAAATCACCAATTCAACGTTTGCAAATAAATCTGTAATAAAAGAAACAAATGGGGGAAGAATGTTGACCAATTAGTCATCTTCTGGCTTTGCCTTATAGTAGTCTAGTCTCAATCTAAAAACACAACAAAATAAGAGAAAATTGTACGGTCTACATCATCATTGCTATGTGTTAAACAATTAGGTGCATTGTTTTTGCTTTTAGACACCATTACATGAACAAGAAGAGACTGCTGCAAATGGGTTGTGTTATTTGAACATTTATTTGTTTGACAACCTAATGGACAACCATATTTTAACAAAGTAAAATATGTATTGACACGAAAGTCAAAGCAATAGAGAGATAAAGTAAAAATCTAATGTGAGTATGAAAGTGAAAGTTGTTACAAAAATTGTTATAAAATGGTTGTACAAATATTATTTCTCGCTGCAAATAAGCAAATGCAGTTGCCTCAGTCTAAATAACATTGAGTCTGAAAAAATTGACACATACATGACATTGAACACAATAAAGTTGCATCAACACTAGTAATAATTTGAAGAAATTAATTAATTAAATGTAATCACATGTGTTAATGTCGTGTTAGTGTCTGACACACCTATAATCATAAATGTTGGTGCGCATGAATGAAAATGAATAATGAAGTCTCTAAGCCATTGCATGAATGAACAATGAAGTCTCTAAGCCACCATACTGTATCATATCAATCATCTCTAAATTAATGCAAGAACGAGAAATGATATTTGTATAACTATTGTGATAATTTTTGAACAACTTTCTCTCTTATACTCACATGATGTACTTATCATCATTCTTCCTCTCTCTCTCTCTCTCTATATATATATATATATATATATATATATGTATATATATATATATGTATATATATTGTTTTTGACCAATAGGGTTGGCAATGAACCGAACCAACTCGAAAAAAACTCGATACTCGATTCGATAATTGATTCGTTGAACTTGGTCCATGAACCAAATGAGTCGAACTTGAGTTGAAAATTAAGCTCGTTAAATAAATGAGTTGAACTTGAGCGGAGTATAGTTTAAAAATCAACAATAATTGTAAGACATGACTATGTTGTAAGGCATGACTATGTGACATATCACAAAAGTTTAATATAACCTTTTAGGGTCCGTTTGGTTCGAGAGTTTTGGAGGGGAGGAGCGGGGAGGGGAGGAGAGATTTTTAATTTGAAGTGTTTGGTTCAATTTTTAGAAGGTGAGGGAAGGGGAGGGGAGCAAATCTTTTTAAAATTTGATTGCATTGCCATAATTATCCTTAAATTAATTTCAAATCTTAATATTAACCTTGTAACAACTTTTATTATTATTTATTATTATTTGGTTATCTTATTCTTATAACAATTATTATTATTATTTTGTTATATTTTTTTTAACAACTTTTATTATTATATTATCTATAACTCTTATTTGTTACATTTAAAACCACTTCTACTACTACTTTGTTGATGTCAACGACCTTATTATTATTATTATTATTATTATTATTATCTTATTTTAATTCAACTTATTATTGCTTGTTGATCCTTTTTTTTAATGTTAATTCACCAATTCATGTCTTGTTGTGGAAAATATATGAGTCAGTTTGAGATAAAATAAGCAGCTTAGATGCGTGTTTGTCATTGGTTGGTCTCTGAAATTGTAAAATCAAGTAGTTTCTTTTATTTAATTAAGTTTAAGGGTAAAACAGTAAAATAATTTTAAAATTCCTCCCCCTCCCCTTCCCTCCCCTTGCGAACCAAACACGTTTTTAATTAAAATATATCCCCTCCCCTCCCCTCCGTTAAAATCCTTCCCCTCCCCTCCCCTCCTAATTCTCGAACCAAACGGACCCTTAAAGGCTTTTAAATAAACATGCACACAAAATAGTTCCACATTGGGGAGTTTTGAAAATATCAAGAGGATGAGTATATATATAAGCGCATCACATGAGGAATACAATGTAGTATACACGGGCTGGCCTGGCTACAGTAGCGTGCTACTGCCTTTCTACCTAGTGGTCTTGACACTTCAGAGTTCTGACCATCATCCTTCGTAATTCCTTCAAAGTTTTGTTTAAATTAATAGTTTTGTTTTTTTAAAGGTCAAAGACATGTATTATATATTGTTGGAAAAAAATAATTGAAAAACAATGTTTTGAAAGATGCAATTCCAGCAAACGAGTTGAATCTAACAAGCCGAACCGAGTTACTCGTGAACTTTAAACGAGTCAAACTCGAGTTAAAAAAAAGTTCGTTTCGAACTCGTGTTAAAAAAAAAGTTCGTTTCGAACTCGAGTCGAGTTTCGAGCCAAACCAATTCTTATCGAATCGAGCTCAGACAGGTTCGATTCGACTCATTTCCAGCTCTATTGACCAATAAAAAGAAGAAAATTAAGACTGTCCCAAAAATTGTCATTCAATAATTGTATAAAGAACTCATTTGTTGACTGGCGCAGTAGTCACATTGCATTTCATATTCAATCGTTGTGCTGTCGGTATGGTAAACAAGGTTGGATATTTGTAGATATGTTTTTAACCCCACGTATATAGGAATTGAATGTGGGAAAAAAATTGCATTTACATATAAACTTATAATAAATCACATGCTGTCCCATGAGCTTAGTTCGGTTGGTAGGGATGTTGCATAATTTACGCAGGAGCTGGGGTTCAAACCCCGAACATCACACTTCTCCACATTTAATTGTGTGAGCTCTAGTTACTAGGCTACTAGACAAAAAAAAAAATACATACTCAAAAGCTAATCGATTTATTTACTAAAATATTTTTATTAATTATAGTTAATCAAGTAGCGAAGTAATTTAAGATTAGAAAAAATAATTAACACTTGGTTAATATTCTAAAGAAAAAGCTACTATATAGTGTGAAGCGGCCTCCGATGAAAGTTCACAAAGTGCAAAACTTATTTTTAGGTACCGTTTGACCAGACATTTTTTCGGTCTAAAAGCTACTTTAAAATAAAGTTAAAATAAAGCTCTTTTAGGAAAAAGATAAAGTTGTTTGGTTTCTTTATTTTTTTTAGTTCTAAAGTTATTTTTAAGTTAAAAGTTGTTTGACAAAATATTGCACAAAACTTTGAATTTATTATTTTTTTGGTGGTGTCCGGGGTTCGAACCCGAGACCTTGCATATATTTATGCATTGTCTATATCAACTGAGCTAAGCTCATGAGGACAAAACTTTGAATTTATTATGAATTAACATAATAAATAAAAAAATGTTTAAAATATTATGAATAGTTTGTTTCTTCTTTTTCAATTATAGTGTGTAACAAATTTTGTTATAAGAATACCACATTTTTGGTGTCATTTAAATAGATAAGAATATATATTATATGATATTATATTTGTTACATTGTTGGTGTCATTGAAAAAGACATGTTTAGTTTTTTAAATAAGAAAAAGATATGCATAGTTGGTTACAATATAAATGTGTAAAATATATATAAGTATAATTTTTTTAGGCAATACTTGTACTATTAATTAAAATCAAAATTTTATAAAAATAATTATATGCATTACACAACACTAAAAAAATTATATGCATTAGCGTAACAAAAAAACAGACATACAGACATAAAATATTACTCTAAACGCTAATGTGTGTGTGTATATTTGTAACGTTGAAGAAAGGGAATACAAATATTTGTGTCATTCAATGACAACATGATAAAAATATTTGCGAGGTTGTAATAATTGAACGATATTGAAATTAAATATATAAGCGATAAAAAAAAAAATTCTTCAAAAATAGATAATAAAATTAAATGGACCCTCTTCAAAAAAAAATTATATGGACTGGTTCAAAAAATAAAATAAAATGGAAGAAAAAAACAAATTGAAATATAATATTAAAAAATAAAAGAAAAATATTAAAAAATAAAAGAAAAGGTTGCCAGCGTGAGTTGAAGAGAAGTGCTTGTGAAATAAATTTCGGAGAAGTAGTTTTTTGAAGTAGCATTCAACAACTTTTGGTTAAACTTCATTCCATTCAATTTTATGCATTCTAGAAAAAGTAATTTTTTTCGAAGGTACTTTATTGATATTGTGTTTGGCCTAGTTTCTCCTTAAAAATGTAGAGAAGCTGAAAAAAAGTTGGGCCAAATGGTACCTAAGAATTATTTTCCAAAAGCAAATGAGGCGCTGATAATAAGACTGAAAGAGTATTATCTTCCTATCTTGTGTTATTTTGTTGGATCATTAGATGAGTTTGGGGATCATTCATATTGAGTTAAGAACAACCAAAAGAATTATGCTCTTCCCCCAACACATTTTGCTCATTTCCAACCAAATTTCCGAAAATGCCCCTGCGTGAGTCAACCCACGATAGTGTTAATTCTGCGTGACTTAACTCACGTTAGTGTAAATCTCTGCGTGAGTTAAGTCACGCTAGTGTAAATCTCTATGTAAATCTCTGCATGAGTTAACTCATGTAGTGTGACTTAACTCACGCATGGATATTATAGTCATTTCAGTTGGGAATGAACATTCTTGGTTGGGTAAAGAGCAAAATTCCAACCAAAAAAGTGAGTGAGACAATGCATCTTGACAAGTTTATGAATCAATTTACTTACTTTTGACTTCTTCATCAAATGTGAGACACACACTCTTGAAATACAAATAATCTTCTCTTAAGTGTGACTCAATCAATTCATATGAGTATGCTTCTCCTCAAACAGAAGCTTTTTCATTCATATCTACTTGCACCGTTGTTGCTTGCTCTCATCGGGACACAGTGCGTGAACACCTTAGTCCGGAAGACTTGCAGATGCACTACAAGAAGACGGTCAAACCATCAGCTCTATACCATTGCTGGACCATGATAAGAGTTTGGAAGATAATTCACATTGGACCAAGAACAACCCACACAACTGAGAGAGACCACATCTCCATCAAAGCCATTTGCAATTTTTTTACTGGAAAACACAACTTCATTCTATTGAATGTTAAAGCACTAAAACTACTCCATTGCAAGAAACCACCCGATACGAAAAATTAGAGTGCATTTGGTCGGGTGTGAAATTTTATTTAAATCTTGATCTAACCATTAAGCTATTATTCATGTCATATGCTGCTACACATCATATATTGTCCTATCTTGCCTTGGAACTCACGGAAACAATTTATTCAAGGCATTTAGACTTTGCAGTTTGCACTCATTTCCGAGACAATTGTGCAGTGACGAAAGAATAAACAAATGAATAACAATGAAATGAAAGGGTCAGGGCCAGACAAGTGGTTATAAAAAATATTTCAATCATGGAGGGATTCAAATATTATATTTCACTATTTCAGTGTTAATATTTAATTTTAATATATCTTTTACTATACTGCAATCATGGAGTAATATTAAAATAAACAAACACAATCAACCCTGATCTAGTGTATTTCGCGCGTGTACAAAATCTTCTTTTAATAATGATATGTGATATGAGAATTCTCAACAAGCAACAATGGTTTCTTCTTCCTTAGTCAAGTCTTTGACTTATGCTTTGCGTGCTCGCCCTATCGGCCACTGTTTCAGCTTCACCAAGATCTTTTCGTCTTCCCATGTCTCTGTCGAATCCCAAACCAGCAATGATGATCTCAATATTGCCAATGATATTACACAGGTCGGTTTCACACTAATTTTTTTTTGTTTTTTTGTTTTGCTTATTTTGTCTGTGATTGAGAATATGCATGCACTAAGGGCTCAGTTGACATGGCACAGCTCATAGGAAAAACGCCAATGGTTTACCTGAAGAGTATCACTAAGGGCTCAGTTGCTAACGTTGCTGCAAAGCTTGAGCTTATGGAGCCATGTTGTAGTGTCAAAGACAGGTAGGTGTGTGTGACGGCATTAGTCGTTCTCTTCTTCCTTTTTAAACATTTCGGTTTCTTTATCTTGCATTTTTGTTTTTGTTTCATTTCTTTTTGTTGGTTAGTCAAAGGGTGATATTTTTGGACCCCGGTGACATGCAGTCATAAATACCTCTAGTTTTTCAATTAAGACCAATCAATCTAAAAGTTCCCATTTAATCATAGAATACAAACTTTAAATTTGGACCGTCTAATCTTAACCAGACGGTGAGATCTGTCCCAAAGGCAGGACTGCATGCATCTAATTCCCATATTTTTATACTAATAATAGTAGTAAATCATTTCAGCTAATTAATTGTAAGGACTAAATGTTGTTTGTGGTATCAATGGTGTTATATTGGCTATAGCCTTATAGCATTGCGGTTACTGTCAAACTTAAATATTGCTTACAATCAACAGCAATGCTATAGCACCATTGCTTAGCATTATAGCATAGCGTTATAGCATCATTATTGAGGTGTAAACAGCGACAATAGCATCATTGCTCAGCATAATTTGAACAAACTGTTATTTTCTTGCAATTGACAACACTGGGTGGTATTAATATATGTCCACATAAATTTGCACATAAGGGTTCAATTCAATCTACCTCTATTTTATTTTATTTTATTTTATTGTTTCTGATTTGATTTCTTGCAGGATAGGTTATAGCATGATTCTTGATGCCGAGCAGAATGGACTCATAACACCTGGGAAGGTAAAATACAAAGAATGACTAATCATGTGCAGTGTTAATTACTTGTGCATGAGTATTATTTAAAACAAAAAATGTTATCTCTCATGATTGTTTTTTTTTTGAAGAGGCGATCTCTCATGATTGTTAATTACTTGTTTCTGGTACGCACTTACTTCAGAGTATTTTGGTAGAACCTATCGGTGGGAACACAGGAATTGGTCTTGCCTTTATCGTAGCTACTAAAGGTTATAAACTCATTTTGACAATGCCTGTTTCAATGAGTTTAGAAAGAAGAGTTCTTATGAAAGCATTTGGAGCTGAGCTTGTTTTGACCGAATATTCCAAGGCTATAAGTGGAGCAATTCAAAAAGCTGAAG